>Ga0268299_1000212_pt1 | contig 224528 bp, 204 predicted proteins | sample NOBtaG_FD_193484 | JGI IMG/M metagenome (GOLD analysis project Ga0268299, IMG submission 193484) | Activated sludge microbial communities from bioreactor in Nijmegen, Gelderland, Netherland - NOB reactor | ecosystem: Engineered > Bioreactor > Aerobic > Activated sludge | place: Netherlands... | reverse complement strand
ATAATCGGCGCACTTCTCGTTCCAACAGAAAGAACTGGGAGTTACTAACTCATCACTTTTCAGCTTTTTATCCGGCTTGGTCATATCGCCGGGAATTGTAAATCAACTCAAGTTCGGGAGACGACCCGCGATGGTGAATCTTACAAAGCGTTTGACAGGTTCTTCGTCCCGATAGGGACGGTTGATATTAGCGCGGCGATTTATCGCCGGGTGGCGAAACCTTGCTGCCGCGTCCTGTAGGGACGCTTGAGCTTTATGCTGGCAGGGATTCAAGCGTCCCTACAGGACGCGGACTCATTCACTGCCTTTCCCGGCAGTGAACTGCCGGGCTACTATCAAACCGTCCCTGACGGGACGAAACCCGTGTCAAGTTCAATGCTCAGTTCTTTAGTGCGTAACTTCAGTGACTAAATTCCCGATGCAGTATTAAGCCGCTCGGCCAACCTTTACATTCGTTGCCATCGGAATTTGAAGGCGAGGACAAATAATCCTTGTCGGTAAAATTGACTTCAAGCCACAATACAGCTATATTCCGTCACGCTTGGTTGCTGCGAATACTGACAGTACGTCGCTGCAAACAACCTAAAAATACGGCAAAAGTTTTACAGGATAAAGAGCTTGTAGAAAAAGGCCGGAAGAATGCCAGACGCAGTCTTCCGGCCTTTTTCTTTGCCGATCAGATGAGCAGTAACAAAAGGAGAAACAAGTATGCGAAGCATTTTTACCAGGTGGCAACGGGTCATGAAAACCTGCGCATTGTATTGGACAGCATCTACTGCAACCAAATGTTATGGGCAGGAGATTCCGCCAATTCGCTCCAGTATTGACCCGAGAGACATTTACCTTGCATAACAGCAGGCAAATGTTTACAAGAAAACTCCGAGCATTTTCACCTTTCACTGCCTGTCAAGGCATTCCAAGCTTTTGGGCAGTGTGACAATTGTTGCGCGACGTTTACTAACAGGTTTACCTCGACAACCAACTTCCACAAGCCAGGCTGAAACAATCTATAGTTGTTTTGGATAAGCCGGAGGCAAAGCACATGGCTTTGCGCCGGCTTTTTTGTTGAATATGAAAGGGAAATCACATGAAACAACAGACAGCTTCGATTGCTAATCCGTACATCAACAACATCCGCCTTATTTTGGGGCAAACTCAAAAGACAGAGGTAGATTGGTTGATTGTGACCCATAACAATCCGCAGTTATTGGCACGGCTGAACGGCGCGTTCCCTGACAGCACGGCGGCAATACTGCCGTTGCCGCAAAACTGCTGGCACAGGAACAACAAGATGATGGCTGAAGTTGTGGCTTGGGCAATTAGAGAGCTAAAGGTAAAAGGAGTGCTTCTGGTTGGCCATTCTCGTGGTGGCGTCCATGAAGAAAAAGTCAGGGCAGCTACCAGAAATCAGACCAAGCGATTGCCTGCCACCGATTCGTTCACCGAACGCGTAAAAAATGCTCAGATTCAGGTTGCGCTCGCTCAGGCCCATTTCCTGGAACAGGCAGAAAGTTTGAGCCGAACTGCTGTAATCGAAAGCCAGCTAGCTCAGACACACACACACTTCTATGGATTATTCTATCGGGAAGAAAGCGACGCTTTTTTTGCTTACGATCGGCGGCAGCGCAGTTTCAAACCGTTAACAAGTGAAACAGCTATTGCGTAACTCCGCCGCACCCGATCATCGAAAAGCTTCACATGGAATGTGCTGCGTGGGCTGCGCAGTGGTGTTTTCCTGTTGAAAGCAATTCCAACCATTACCACTTTGAGTGGAGAGGAAACCATAGATGAAAAATGTAGCTGTTACGATTGCTCGCGGCGACGGCATCGGGCCGGAAATTATGGACGCGACATTGAAGGTGCTGAAAGCAGTTGGCGCGAAAATCGCCATCGAAGAAATCGAGATTGGCGAAAAATCCTATTTGGCAGGCAATACCACCGGCATTCCCAAAGAAGCCTGGGATTCTTTGCGGCGAACACGTGTTTTCCTGAAAGGCCCAATCACGACGCCGCAAGGCGGTGGTTACAAAAGCCTGAACGTCACCATACGCAAAACTCTTGGGTTATTTGCCAATGTGCGCCCTTGCGTTTCGTATCATCCGTTTGTGCGCACCAAACATCCGACAATGAATGTGGTGGTGATTCGTGAAAACGAAGAGGATACTTACGCGGGAATCGAGCATCAGCAAACAGATGAAGTGGTGCAATGCCTGAAACTCATTTCGCGTCCGGGTTGCGAACGGATCAGCCGATACGCTTTTGAATATGCGGTGGCCAACAATCGCCGCAAAGTGACGTGTTTGACCAAAGACAACATCATGAAACTGACGGATGGGTTGTTTCACAAAGTCTTTGATGAAGTTGCGGCGGAATATCCTCAAATCAAAACCGAGCATTTGATTGTTGACATAGGCACGGCACGGCTGGCCACATCGCCGGAAGATTTCGATGTCATCGTTACGCCGAATTTGTATGGCGATATCATTTCGGATGTCACCGCCGAAATGACAGGTTCGGTGGGAATGGCTGGATCGGCCAACATCGGCGGAAATTTCGCCATGTTCGAAGCGATTCACGGTTCAGCGCCATCAATTGCTGGCCAGGGAATAGCGAATCCTTCGGGCTTGTTGCATGGAGCAATTATGATGTTGGTACATATTGGCCAGAACAGATTCGCCGAATTAATCCACAACGCCTGGCTCAGAACGATTGAAGACGGAATTCACACTGCCGAAATCAGTTCCGCCGACCATACTCGCTACAGGGCGGGAACGGATGCGTTTGCCAATGCAATCATTGACAGACTGGGACAAATCCCTGAAACGCTGCCAGCGGTTTCTTACGAACAAACAAAGGAACATGCGTCTTTTCAAGTCGAAGCCAAAAAACGTCTTCCGGCTGAAAAGAAACTGGTCGGTGTGGATGTGTTCATTCACCAACACGACATATCCCCCGAAGAACTGGCTCGAAAGATGAAGCTGGCCAGTGGAAACGGATTGGAAATCAAACTGATTACGAATCGCGGCGTGAAGGTCTGGCCGGAAGGATTCCCTGAAACATTTTGCACAGATCACTGGCGTTGCAGGTTCAAAAAAAACAGCACGAATGGATACGTCGTCACTCACGATCATATTCTTGATTTATTGCGACGAATTCGGGAACAAGACCTCGACTTCATCAAAACCGAAAATTTATGTACGCTTAATGGCGAGCCGGCATTTTCGCTGGGACAAGGCGAATAATGCTTATCCTGCCTCAGAGGTTTTTTCAGCCCTCTGAGGCGAATCACATAAGGGGCACGATCATGACCAATCAACGCGAAAAGGAACGCGAAATCAGCAAAGCAATAGTTCGTTTTGAAAAAGAATTCATGGGACGTGGGCCGTTGGACGCAAGAACCTTCATTATCGAAGACATGGTGCTGGTTCGACTGAAAAATGTTCTAACACCTGCGGAGCTGAAACTCGCAGAATCCGAACCCAGCAAACGTGGGCGTCAACTCATTAAGCAAATCAGACAGGAATTGATAGACCAAGGTCGTCCTTTGCTGAACGCCGCCATCAAAGATATTTTGGGAATACCGGTAATCAGTTTGCACACAGATATCAGTTCAAAGACAGGTGAGCGAGTGATCGTGTTCACGTTGGAGAGTAAACCTGAGCTTGACAGTCCTTAACCATCTGAACGATCTGAATATCCATTGCTTACGCTTTTGTCTGTCTCGGAATTGGTCAGCCTGAGATCAAAGATGCAGCAATGGCGATCCTCTGAATAACAAACCGCCGAAAGATCGAACTTTGATCCTTCGGCGGTTTGATGAATTGAGCGGTTCGTTTAGTTTGAAGCTTTTTTCGCGTCGGCGTCGTCAATGACGACTTCGACACGGCGGTTTTGCTGGCGACCGGCGGCGGTGTCGTTGGTGGCAATCGGTTTGGTTTTGCCGAATCCACGAGTCGCTTTGATTCTATCCGTCTTGACTCCAGCTTCGGTCAAGTAATTGCTGACGGCTTCGGCGCGGTTTTGCGAAAGCCTGTTGTTCAATTCGTCGGAACCGACCGAATCGGTGTGGCCTTCGATTTCCAGCGTCAACGCTCCGGGATAACCCAGCAGGATTCCCGCCAGCTTGCTCAGTTTTTCGCGCGCAGCCGGTTTCAGCGTCGCTTTGCCGGTGTCGAACAGCACGTCGCCCAGGTTGACTATGTAACCGCGTGTTTCGCGTTTGGTGTCCAGAATTTCAGACAACGAAACATACAGCTTTTGATACGCGGCATCGCGTTCACGTTTGGCTTCTTCGGCAGCCTTGTTCGCCTTTTCGGTTTCGGCGCGAGCAGCAGCTTTTTCCGCTTCGGCACGGCGAGCGGCTTCTTCGGCGGCGGCTTTTTCAGCCGCAGCAAGGCGAACCGATTCTTCGGCGGCGCGGCGCTCGTTTTCGGCTCTCAACCGAACAGCTTCTGATTCGCGCGTGGCGGCTTCGCGGCGATTGCGCTCTTCGTTGGCGGCGCGTTCGGCGCGTTCGGCTTCCAGTTTTGCGCGCTCCGCTTCAGCGCGGGCACGGTCGGCTTCCTGGCGAATGCGAATTGCTTCGGCCTGAGCGCGTTCGGCTTCGGCTTTGGCTTCGGCCAGACGGCGCAACCGTTCCTGCCGTTCGTTTTCTATGCGAGCCTGCTCTTCGCGTTCCATCGCCAGATCGCGCGCGACTTGCGCCAGTCGCATGACATCACGCGCCTGACCGCTGAATTTCGTTTCGTCTTTCAAATTTCGCGGCCAGACCTGCTCCAACGTGTTCAGCTTGGCTTCGGCCTGTTTCCATTCGGTTCCGGCATATTCCTTCGCGCCGGCTTTGCGCGCAACGTCCATCGAACGCCGAGCGCCCAGTATCAGACGCGGCGTGGTGTAATCGGCTTTCAGCGAATCGTTGTCGCTGGCTTCGTACAAATTGCCCTTGTCGGCTTTGTATTCGGCCTGGACGGTTTGCACTCCGGCTGTCGCGTTTTTCGGCAACGAAGTTTCGGCGACAACTTTCGGAGAAGGATATTTGACCGCGTGGTGCGGTTCGGCGGTGATAATGATTCCGAACGTTTGCGCGGTGCTCATCGCCTGCAATTCGGCGGCATATCCGCTGGGCATTTCGGTCAGATTGGCCGCCTGCCCTTCAGGCGTGACTGCCCACACGACATAGGTCGTGTAAAACACACCGTAAGTTTGCGGGTTGTCCAGATTCTGCACCTTGATGCGAATGCGCGCTTCGTTCTTTTTGTATTCGACATCGGCTTTGCCGACGACGCGCGGAGCCAGCGAAGTTCCGTTGACGTTGACCGTAGTCTTTTTGTTTTCAACGTAACGCACGGCCAGCGTAGTGCGTTTGGCAAAGTCATCGTCAGCCGATTGCGCCAGCGCAGCGCCAGCCATCATCACCAACATCATCAATGAAAAAACAATCTTCTTCATAACCTTTCCTCCTGTTTTGGTTCCAGTTCATGATTCACAGTCGAGCAAAAAGCACCTTGCCGAGAACTGTGAACTTACAAAAGAATTTCCTTCGCGCCCAACCCGCGAGCGATTTCTTCGGCGCGTTCGGCCAGCGGCGGCGGCATTTTTACCGCCACCAGATAACCTTCGCTCGTCGGTTGCGGCATTTTGGGGAGTTTCGCTTGAGGGGATTTTCTTAGTTTGGCAGAAGAGAGCGACGAACCCACCAATGCGCCAACCACCGCTCCGATGACGACGCTGAACAGCGCGTGATTAAACAATCCGTCAATCACCGGCAGCATGAACAAGCCCAGCGCATAAACAACCAACCCAATCAGCAGCGCCACCGAACCTCCAAGCAAGGCTCCAGTCACGGCGCTACGCGCAACAGGCGACAACGCCGATTCGTTCACCGCGACATACCGCGCGCCACGCAGATTGTCGTCAATTTCGACTCGCACCGTGGTGGCTTCGCTTGTGTCCACGCCAATAGCCTTCAATCTTTCAAGCAATTCTTCGGCGCGCGCTTCAAATTCATAGAGCGCAACCAGCCAGATATATTCCCGATTGTCAGTTTGCGGTCTGCTTGGTTCGGCAGATTGTCCAGTCATCGTCTTCGCCTCGTTCAGACACTGGCAGGCGCTTGGTTTTATTGTTTAAGGGGATTTTGTCGCTTAAAAACTCGCTGCAAAACTACTCGCTGGTTTACATGCTGTCAACCAAACCGCAGCTAACCATCCCAGCGTTTGATTCAATCAATCGGCGCGCGATAACCCGGTCGAGTCCGCGCAATGAATCCGGGCTTTTTGACTTCGACTTTGACGCTGCGCCATCTGCCGTCGTGAGCTTCGTTCTTGGGGTAATACGCCAGCGAATACTGTGTGCGCAACTCGGCGGCTATCTGCGAATACGCCTTGTCCAGTTGCCGAAGCTCCGTGACCGGATAAACACGTCCGCCGGTTTTGTCCGCCATTTCGCGCAATTCGCGGCGCGCGACTTCGTATAACCGCCGGTTGATTTGCAGTCGCTCTGTTTTGGTCAACCGGCAATGCGACGCGAAAAACAAATCAGAATTTTTGTCGGCAAACTCGCTGGCATACTTTCTGAACTGTTTGGCCGAAAACTCGAAATGGTTTTCGTCGGCGCAATCACGCAGCATACCGTTTCCGGTGAAGGTTTCGGTATCAAGTTCCAGAAAGTAGGCGCTGACGCGATTCTTTTCCATCAGCGGCAAAATCTGCTGATAAGTGCGATAGCCGTAAGAGTCTACGCCGTCGGTCAACGCGACAATGGCCTTGCGTCCTTCAACCTTGCTCAGCACTTCGTCCATTGTCAGTTGCATCGCGTCGTAAAACGAAGTCCCACTTCCCGGCGTCAACAATTCCAACGCGGTTTCGATGGCTCGGCGGTCGGCGGTCAGGTCTTTCAACAACTCGACTTCTCTGTTGAACTGAACGAGGGCGACGCGATCTTGCGGGCGAAGTTCGTTCAGAAATCCGCGGGCGGCGCGGCGCATCAATTCCACATCGCCGCGCGTGCTGCCGGACGTGTCAATCAACAGCGCCAGATTGAACGGAACTTCCGTGGCGTCGAAGCTGGTGATGATTTGCCGAACGCCGTTTTCGTAAACGACGAAATCTTCGACACGCAATCCGGAATTCGTGCGATTGCCGTCACGATCCGTAACCGAAACATCCAGCACAACCAGATCGGTATTCACCCGAATGGTCGCCAGTTCTTCGTCTTTCTTTTTCTGTTCCTGTTGCGGGTCTTGAGCGAGAATCGTCGGCAGTCCAAGCAGCAGGACGAACACCAGCGCTAACTTTTCGGTCAGAAAACGTCGAGCAAAGGTCATCGGAAAGTTCTCCTACGGTTCGGTATGGGCGGTGGGAAGTATAGCCCAACAGAATTTTCGCGCAATCTGGCAGGGCGTCTTGACAGGCACAGGATCGGCAACTAATATGCCCGCTCGCTCGAAAGGGTTCAGGCACGTACAGTCAATGGTAGACGGTCACCCTTACAAGGTGAAGGTTGTGGGTTCGAGCCCCACCGTGCCTATCACCGGTGTTGAGCGGGTTTGATAATGCGGAGTCGTAGTTCAGTTGGTTAGAACGCCGGCCTGTCACGTCGGAGGTCGCGGGTTCGAGTCCCGTCGGCTCCGCCATTTCATCATAACAACCAATCTTAATGAGCCGCTTGTCAACGCAAGCGGCTTTTCTGTTTTCGGAATCAGACAGGATTTACAAGATTGAACAAGATTGATTTTCATCTCGTTGAACCCTGTAAATCATCCCTGTCGAAGAATTCTATGCTTCGCATCGAAGACGCATTGCAAATCATTCTCGACCGCACGCCTATGCTCGGCGAAGAAGGGATTCCTCTTACCGAAGCCATTGGCCGCGTGTTGCGCCTCGACGCAATGTCGGATTTAGACCTGCCTCCGTTTGACCGTGCGCGAATGGATGGATACGCGCTGAAAGCGGCGGACGCCGCCAATGCCAGCGAAACCAATCCGGCTCGGCTCAAAGAAATTGGCGAAGCCGCCGCCGGTCACGCCTTCGATGAAACAGTCGAATCCGGTCAAGCCGTGCGAATCATGACCGGCGCTCCGGTTCCCGCCGGAGCCGATGCCGTGCAGCAAATCGAAGTCATCAAGGTCGCTGACGGCTGGATCGAAATTCAAAAAGCCGTTCAACCCGGCCAGTTCATCACGCCGCGCGGCATCGAAGCCCGTGCGGGCGATGTGATGGTCAAAGCCGGAGAACGCATTTCGCCCGCTGTTGCCGCCGTGTTGGCAAGTTTTGGTTACGCGAGATTGATGGTTTCCCGTCGTCCACGCATCGCGCTGCTTTCCACCGGAACGGAACTGATCGAAGTTTCTGAAACACCTGGCGCTTCGCAGATTCGCAACTCCAACACTTATTCGCTTGCCGGGTATGCCGAATCCGCCGGAGCCAAAATCGTCAGCAGCGGCATCGTCCGCGACGATTTTGCGGCGACGCGCGATGCGATTGCCGCCGGGCTTGAAAGCGCTGATGTAGTCTTGTTGTCAGGCGGTGTTTCGATGGGAGATTACGATCTGGTCAAACCCGCGCTGGTCGAACTCGGCGCGGAAATTTTCGTCGAAAAAGTGGCGATGCACCCCGGCAAACCGACGGTCTTTGCCAAGCTTGGAGACAAAGTCATTTTCGGCTTGCCGGGAAATCCGGTTTCCGTAGCCGTTTCGTTTCACCTCTTCGCTCGTCCAGCGTTGATGCAAATGCAGGGCGCGAATGAAATTCATCTGCCGCGTTTTCAGGCTTACGCAACTCGGCCAGTCAAAGGCGCTCCGCCTCGCCGCAGCCATCAACCCGGACACTTGACTATCCGCGATGGCCGCGCTGAAGTTGAACCTCTGAAATGGAGCGGGTCGTCCGACCTGGTCGCTTTTATGAAAGCCGACTGCCTGATTGTCGTGCCGGAAGACCGCGCAAGCGTGACCGAAGGCGAATTGGTTGAAGTGATTTTGCTCAAAAGCCATGCCTGACTTCTTCAAGCTACTTATCGCCGGATTGTTTTTAACTTTATCGGCCTTTGGCTTTCTTTGGTGGATTGCAACTGCTCCGCTTTCTTTTCTGCTATCCGCCATTGTAACCATCATTCTCGTATGGCTGTTGAACATCAAAAGGCGGTCATGAATTTTCAAATGCCTGAACAATCTCAACAATTCTCTCACCTCGACGAAGAAGGCCGCATCAGTATGGTGGATGTCGGCGCTAAAGCAACGACTGCGCGCACCGCCGAAGCCAGTGGCTTTGTGCAAATGTCGCCGGAAACCGTCGCAGCCATTCGTGAACGCCGAACTCCGAAAGGCGATCCGCTGGAAACGGCTCGGCTGGCGGGAATCATGGCTGCTAAACGAACAGCGGAATTGATTCCGCTCTGCCATTCGCTGGCGCTATCGCATGCCGACGTGCAAATCACACTGACCGACACGGGAGCGCAGTTGTGGGCGACGGCTTCGACCAGCGCGCAAACCGGCGTCGAAATGGAAGCTCTGACCGCAGTTTCGGTCGCAGCCTTGACGCTCTACGACATGTGCAAAGCCATTGATAAAGGAATGGTGATCGGCGAAATCCGGCTGGAACGAAAGACTGGCGGAAAATCTGGGGAATGGCAAAGAAGCCCGGATTCTTAACTTTGAATTTTGGGTTTTGAATCAATCATCCAAAACCCAAAATTCAAAATCGAAAATTACAGATTCGGCAGTTTCAACGTTTCCAGCGCCACGTTCAGCGAACGTTCGGCGATGTCGCGCGTGCGTTCGCTCCATCCCATTTGTTCGCGGTTCTGTTCATAATCGCGGCGGACACGTTCTTTCAAGCGGTCAACGTATTCCGCCGGGTTGGGCGAATTGGCGATGGCGAAATCCAGTTCGCGGTAAGCGTTGTGAATCGTCATCAGCCATTCAGAGGCTTGATATTCGGGTGTTCCGGGATCGTGCGTGAATTTTGCAGTAGGCATGTTTTTTGTTAGCTCCGTTATGAAAATATCCGCTTCCTGCCGGTCGCGGCGCTGACTCAGTTATCTTTCAGCCTTGTTCCGCCAACAGCGTCCGCGTCATCTGCGCGTAAGTGTCAACGGCTTCCAGCATATCCTGTTTGCGAATGTATTCGTGCGCGGTGTGGGCATCGTGGATCGAACCGGGGCCGAACAGCATGGGCGTTCCCCAGTTCGTCAAACACGGAATGTCCGTCCCAAATCGAACTACACTGGTTGGAATATCAATTCCCTTCACCGTGTGCGTGTGAATCGGCGGCAACGAAAAGCCGCGTTTGACTTCGGCGCGCCCGGAAACGACATCAACAATCATCTCGTAAAGCTCGTCCGGTTCGGTGATGGTGCGAAACATCAATTCGCTGGCCGCGAAATCAGCGACGACGTTGGGACGACGCCCGCCTGTGATCGTGCCGATGTTGTACGTCGTAGGGCCAAGCTCTGCGCTCGTTGGCCAATCAGCGCGTCGAATGTCGTTCAGAATATCCAACAGCTTTTCAATCGCCGATTCGCCCAGTTCCGGGTAAGCCGAATGCGCCGTGCGGCCTTTGGCTTCTATGACTACGCGCAGCGCGCCTTTGGTGGCGATGGCCTGTCGGCTTTCCGTAGGTTCGCCGTTAATTAAAAACCGGTTCGAGTTCGGAATTGAGTTGGCGACGTTTGCTCCGTCGCTGCCGTCTTCTTCGCCGACGACGTATAGCAATCCGATGTTCGTCAGCCCTTCGTCTTTCAAACGTTTTGCCGCAAAGACCTGAGCCGCAATCACGCCTTTTGCATCGCAAGCTCCGCGTCCGTAAATGTTCTGCTCGTCTTCGGTAAAGCCTATAAACGGCGGCACCGTGTCCATGTGCGAGGACAACGTAACAATCGGTTCGCCCAGCCTGGCGTAAACATTGACGCGGTCGTCGGTGACGGTTTGTGTCGTCACTTCAAATCCTGCGTCGGACAAATAATCGCGCAGCCAGCGCCCGGCAGCGCCTTCGTTCCAGGAGATAGACTCCGTCTCCATCAACTCGCGCGTGAATTGAAAAATGTCCATACAATGTTTGGAAGCTTTTGAAACGTGACGCTTTGAAACGAGGTGCGATTATAGAGGGCGACTTTGCGATTGCCAAATTGTGTCCTTCACTTGCCTGCCAGTACGACGCCGCGTCCTTCCAGCTTCAGACTTTCCGCCGCGCGTTTTATGTCGGCTTTTCTGACGGCGCGAATGGCGTCGGGTTGAGATTCTATGTCGGAAGCCTTGCGACCGAAAAACAGCGCCCGCGAATATTCCAACGCGCGCACCGGATGCGCTTGCAGCGCGATGGCGTAGCGACCAATCGTCGCGTTGCGGCTGAATTCGAATTCGTCATCGGCGGGCAGCGCAGCCAGTTTTTGCAGTTCGGATTCCAATATTTCACGCGCTTTGGCTTCGTTTTCCGGCGTAGTCGTCAACAAGGCGTTGAATCCGCTGGAAGCCAATCGAGGTGTGTATTGAATAGCCAACGAATTGACCAAGCCTGATTCCGTCTTCAACTTTTCGCTCAGCTTGCCGGTCGAAGCCAACGTCGCCAGCATCGCCAAGGTGAAGAAATCGTCCGGCTGATTGGCTTGCTGCGGAGGCGATGCCGCGCCAAGTCGAAATCCAACGGCTTGCGTCGCCAAGGCTCTGCCGCGCGATTCGGTTCGTTCCTGCCCCGATCCGGCCAAGGGTGGCAAATTCACCTTGAGAGCCTTGTCCAGATCGCCGCGCTTCAAACCTTCGGAAAAGATGCGCGAAACCAACGCCGAGCCATCTGTGTCGCCGACGATCATCAACAGCGGGTATTGCCGTTTGATGGTTTTGTTGTGCCATTCTTCCAGCTTTTCTTCGGTCAATGCTTTGACCGGATCGGCCAGTCCGAAACGCGGCAATCCGTACGGATGGCCTGGATACAAGGAAGCGCGCAGCAGTTCATCGGCGCGCGCAACGTCGTCATCCCGGATGTTGAGTTGATCGGACAGCAGAATCGTTTTTTCGCGCGCGACTTCTTCCTTGCCGAAATACGGAGCTTCGACAATTTCCAGCAACAGCTTGACGGCGTTTTCGGCGTTGCGCGACAGCACGTCCAGCGTAAAGCCGAAAAAGTCCGGTTCGTTCACAACGCGAAGCTGGCCGCCGTAACTTTCCAGTTCCAGTGCGATCAAATCGCTTTTGCGCGCGGTCGTGCTGCGAGCCATCGCGCGCAACATCAATTCCGTCGTGCCGCTGGTGGACTGCTCTTCGACCAGACGCCCGCCTTGAAACAGCACGCTGATCGAAATCAGCGGCAGCGATTTGTCTTCGCGGACATAGGCGCGCGATCCGCGCAACACGGAATAATCCCTGATCGGCAGCGGAATTGAAGCGATGACTACGTTCTGGCCTTCGCTGATTTGATTGCGCTCTGCGCCCTGCGCAAAGGTTTTCAGCGCCAGCGCCGGTTTCACGTCGGCGACATTGATCGGTTGTACTGTCGCCGGAGCGAATGTTGCCACCAGTTCAGCAAATTTTTCCGCCGTAAAGGTGCGCGCAATTGCCGTGCGCGGTTCGTATTCGGCGACAGTCAGCGCGCTGATCGTCAGATATTTTGCCGCTGCCTGCTGCACTTCCTGCGCAGTGACGGCGCGCAATCTGGCCAGCCGCGCATCGAAAGTTTTCCAATCGCCAAATCGAGCCTGATAAGCGGCCAGCAATTCGGCGTCGTTTTCAAAGCTGGCCATCGAATCGAAGTGCAATTTTTCCAGCAGCGATTTGGCGCGCAGCAATTCGCCTTCGCTGATGAGTTCGCGGCGGAAGCGTTCTATTTCGCGGAAGTATTCGGCTTCGGCGCGGTCAATGCGTTCCGGTTGGACGCGAATCTGACCGACCAGCATTCCGAAGCCCGGCAGTTTTTGGTAACTGAAACTGGTGAAACTGGCCACGCTCAGTTTGTCGCGCGAAGCCAGGCCGTCGCGCAATCCCTGGCTCAGCCGCGAACCATCGCCAAGCCCCAGCACGGCAGCCAATACTTCCAACACGGCTATTTCCTTCAAACCTTCCTTGTCGGCTTTGAACCCTGGCGTGCGATACCCAAACGACACCCAGCTTTGGCTTATGTCGGCGCGCGCGTTGCCGTAACGCAGTTTGTCCTGAGCGGCTTCTTCCAAAGTGGACGCGATGATTGCGGATTGCTGATTGCTGATTGCTGATTGGTCTTCTGCTGGTTGGCTGGTCGGCGAAGTTGCAGCAGAAGTCGCCACAGAAGAATTGGCTTGAGCGCTGATCGTTGGTTTCTGAACCGTTGTCGCAGGTTTGGCAGTCGCTGACGGCTTTGCTGGTATCTGCGATTTTGATGATTGCGGATTCCCGCCCCCCGATTCCCGACTCCCGACTCCTGCCGCAGACTGAGCGCTGGCAACGGTTTTGAAGTCGCCAAAACGAAGCTGCACCTGTCCAATGGCGTTCAGCGTGAAAACGTCGCCCAGCACCGTGACAGTCGCATTCGCCGGACGGTAATGCGACTGGTAAAAGGCCTGCGCCTGAGCCGGTGTTGCCGCAGCCAGAAAACTTTCCGAAACGGCGCTGCCGCGTTTCAGCCGATGTGTGGTGAATGCGGCAGCCAGGAGTTTTTCCATTACGGCGGTTTCAACCTGGTCTTGCGCCTGTTTGCTTTCGAGCAAAACTTCGGCAGCGGCTTTTTTGATGTCGTCGTCTTTGAACGCTGGATGCAGAATCACATCGGCCAGCAATTCGACCACCCCCACGTAACTTTCAGCGGCAGCAACCACCGTGAAGGTAGTTTGATCGTATGTCACATGCGAAGTCATTTGACCGCCTAAACGCGCCACTTCGCGTTCTATGGCGGCACTGTTGCGCGTCGCCGTTCCGCGCAAAACGGCTTTTTGCGTCAAACGGGCAATGCCTGCCTGTTCGTCCGGTTCAGCCAGAATCCCGGCTTTGATCGTGACATTGACGGCGACCAGCGGCGCGGAATGCCGTTCGCGCGTCAACACTGTCAACCCGTTTCGCAAATCAACCCTCGAAGTCAGATTGTCGAGTTCCTGGCGCACGGCTTTGCCGCCTTCAGGGATGCCCAGCACTGTGGTTGCGGGAAGATTCTGTTTCGGTGTGGTCGGTTTGGGCGGGGTCGGCGGCGGAGTGTTGCGCCCCCGTCCGCTCTGAGCCAATGCCACCGGCGAACCGATCAGCAGTGAAAAAATAACCACAAAAACAACTGAATTTCCTGTACGGCGAATCATATTCAATCCTCTGAATGATGTTGGAATCCTCGGTTTCAAACTTTAACACGACCCAAACTATTTACAATGTTGACGGTTTTCGCCGCCGGAGCTTGCAGTAATTCTCCCTGCATCGCCTCGCAATCAGTTGTGACGCGCAGGAAAAACAACTTTAAGCCCAAACCGACCGGCTTGAATGAATCGCGGACAGCCGCTAATATGCCCGACTTCCGGGCGAAGTCGGAACCGTTCTGCGGCTTCAACCTTCACTTCAATAAAATTCAGTTTCGGAGTACCAACAGTTATGCTTCGCTTTTTTGCCAAACTCGAGCGCTCGCGCAATTTCCTTTTGCTTGCCTTCTGCGGGGTGCTGCTCATCGGCCTCATAGCGTTTTACATTCCCACCGCCAACAACAGCATGGGAGCAATCGCCGGATCGTCCAGCGGCGACGAAGTGATTGCCAAAGTCGGTTCGCAGGAAATCACCCTCAAAGAATACAACGCCCAAGTGCAGCAATTGGCTTCGTTCATTTCGCGCGGACAGAATTTTCCGCTGTCCACGCTGAAATCCTTCGGGATTGACCAGCAGGCGCTGGATCAATTGATTTCCAACAAGCTGGTGCTGGATCAGGCCGACCGTCTTAATCTGACCGGCACCGACGGCGAGGTTTCCGAAGCCATCAAACGCCAGAATGTTGATCCCAACACCGGCCAATGGATCGGCACTGAAGAATACAAACGCCGTTTGCGCTTGCAGGGATTCGACATTGCAGCTTACGAACAGGATCGCCGCAACGAAATCAGCGTTCGCAAAGTCCGCAGCTTTCTGACTTCGGCGGAACAGGTTTCCGACCGCGATATCGAAGAACGGTTCAAGAAAGACAACACCCGGATTGATCTGGTGTACGCCACTGTTGATCTGGACAAGGTTCGCAGCAAATACACTCCGACCGAAGCTGAATTGCAGGCTTATTACAACCAACACAAGGATCAGTACAAAGCGACTGTTCCGACGCGCAAAGTCGAATATGTGTTCGTCGCCAGCAAGGACGCGGAAAAGCTGGTCACTATTTCCGACAGCGAATTGAAAGCGAAATACGACACGAGCAAACAGTACGAAAAGCGAGTGAGCATCATTCGAGTTGATCGTTTGTCGCCGACGGACACTGAAGCCGTCAACGCCAAGATGGCCGAACTGGCCAAACGCGCCAAAGGCGACGGAGTTCCGCAGGAAGATTTCGCCGCGCTGGCCAAAGGCAATTCGATGGATCCCAGCAAAACCAATGGTGGCGACATAGGCTGGATCAAAAAGGATCCGAACAGAAGCGGCGATTGGAAACAGCGCGTTTACACCAGCGATTTGGAAGTCGGAAAAGTTGACGGCCCATTCAGCGAAGGCAACAGCCAGTACCTGTTGAAAGTCACCGACCAGCGCGAAGTTCCATTCGAGCAAATGAAACCGACCTTGCTGGCCACCGCCAGAAACAATGGTTCGGTTCAAAAGGCCGGCGAACTGGCGCAGAAGGTTTACGAAAAAGCGACCGAAGTGAAAGACCTGCTCAAGGGCGCGGAAGAAGTCGCCAAAGAGATCAAGGTCAGCCCGGCTGCAATGATTAAGACCACGCCGTTTTTCAAAGACGGCGATTCGCTGCCGGAACTCGGCGACAGCAAGAGCCGCGCGAACAACCCCGCGTTTGAGAATGCAGTACAGGAGTTGAAAAAAGGCGACATTGGCACTCCGGTCAGCATTCCCGGCGGTTATGCCGTTCCCAGAGTTCTGGAATTGCTGGAAGGCGGAGCGGAATTGTCGTTCGATCAGGCGCGCAACATGGTTGAAGAAGGATTGCGCCGCGAAAAAGAACCCGATCTGGCTAAAACGCGCGCGAATGAACTGGCCAAACAGGCCACCAGCGCCGCCGATCTGGAACGTTTGCTCAAGGCGGAAAACCTGACGATCAAGAAAGATACGAATTTCAACACTTACCAATGGCCGGGAGCTTCGAGCGGCGGTTTGCAGTCTCAGAATCAAGCCAACGCCTTGATGCTGACCTTGAAGGAAGGCGAGGTTTGCAGAACTGCGGTGAAAGTCGGGGCTTCGTATTTGATCTTCGCGGCAGTGAAACGCACCGACGCCGACCTGACCCGATTGGCTGCGGAAAAAGAAACGCTGCGTCAAACGATCATCGGCGAACGCCAGAGCGTCTTTTTCGACACCTTCATCAAAAACGCGCGCAAGCGTTACGAAGCTGAAGGCAAGATCAAGGTGTATCAGGATCGCATTGACAAGTTCTTTGCCAGCGCCGGTCAGCAGTAAGACCACGCTGATCTTTAAGCAGCAAAAAAAGGCCGGACGGTTTCACAACCATCCGGCCTCTTTTGTATGTCAGGCAAATTTTCTTACGGCTTCTTTTCCTCTGGAGCAGGCTTTTTCAACAGTTGATCTAGAATCGCGCGCGGCAACGCGATGGACAACGAAACGTCGTTTAACTTCGAACTGATTTTGATCTGATCCAACAACTGGCCAATCGCGTCCGTTGGGGAATCGCCGGTGCCTCCGCCAAAAATTCCCTTGACCAGGCCAATCAGACCGTTCAATCCGTCTTCAAGCTCGGTGGCGTCCTTTCGCGAAGGCGTGCGCATCAACGCATCCAGCGAAAGGCTCAAATCAGCGGCGACATCCAACGCGCCAAGAATCACCTTGATCGTGGAAACCGACTTGAACAAATCGCCCTGATCCGCCGCTTCCGCTTTCAACGGTTCGGGAATGCTCATGGCAAAACGCAATAAGGCAGACGCTTTGGTTTCGTTGAGCACGGAGATCATTTCCGGTGTCACGCCGCTTTGGGCCGTGCCTGCGTTGATGTCAATCACGGTTTTGATCGCGCTCAAATCGCCGAATACAAATTTCTGGCCGCCGAGCGCCGCCAAAGCCATTTGGTCAGTATTGACCGAAAGCGGCCCGGCTTCCGGCGCTTTGATTTTGGAAATCAGACTGTAAATCGTTTTGCCTTTGTAATCCGACGCGTTGAACTCCGCCTTGAATTCCTTCAGCCCGGCTTCGATTTGCTGACCGTTCAAATCCACGCCTGAAACGATGATCGCGCCTGTCGCCTGCAAACCGTTGAGGTTCAATCCAAGAACCGCGCCATTGATCTTCGTCGGATCAATGCCCGTCTTTTGCGTGAACTCGGTCAATTCTTTGGCCAGCTTGTCCAAACCGCCTGCCTGCATTCCGGCCAGACTCGGCAGCAATTCGTTGAACAGCCGATTGGCGTCCACGACCGCCAACAAATCAGAAGCGGGTAACAGAGCCAACAATTCCGATGAAGCAGGCGAAATCGTCGAAACCGCAGTTTTAGTCGTTGCCGGTTGAGGATTTGGTTTCTTGGCAATCGGTTTTGAAGAAGATTGCGCGACGGCCAAGCCCGCCAGCAAACAAAACATAAGCGTTAGTCGAACAAAATTTTGCATCACTCCTCCTAAATTGAATGCAGAAAACGTGTCTCCGGGGTTTCAGTCGTCAAGCTAACTTTACGCTCTAAAGCCGCCCAAAGAACGCAAAAAGTCTGGATGCCTGCAAAAAGTTCGGGCGACGGCTCAAGTGACTGCGACATCTACAATTTTCAACTGGCAGGTTTCGCGGTTGTTCCAACTGTTGATTTCGGGGCGGCAAAGCAGGCTGATTTCCCTGCCGACGATCAAACGTGTCTGGTGTTCGGCGGCGTTCCACCATAGAGCTTCGATCTGGGTTTTGTCGCGGCCAAGCAGGAGCTTCAGGTGTTTTTCCTTCAAGGTTTGCGCAGAACGCAAAGGCGCATTGCGCAGCAAAAACAGCGGTTGCGGATTTCCCACGCCGTGCGGTTCCAAACGAGCCAGCAATCTGGCGTTGGCAACGGTGACATCCTGCAATCCGATTTCGGCGTCAGCGGTCAATCGGCGTCCTAAATCTTCTTCGCGCAAAACTTCGGCGGCGTGGCGATTCAATCGCCAGCGCATCTCTTCAATTTTGCCGGTTTCAACTGTGAAGCCCGCCGCCATCGGATGGCCGCCATATTTGACCAGCGATTCCGAAGCGTAATCCAGCGCTTCGACCAGGTGAAAGCCATTGATCGAACGAGCGCTGCCGTGCGCCAATCCGTTTTCGACCGAACAAATCAACGTCGGTCGTCCGGTCATTTCGACTATCTTTGAACAGGCGATGCCCAGAACGCCGCGATGAAATCCTTCGTCTTCAGTCCCCGAAAACACCAGCACGCGGTCGAGCGCCTCTTTCCGGCCTTCAATGGCCTGTTTCAGCTTTTCAAGCAGCACGGACTGAATGTGCTGGCGTTTGGAATTCAAATCATCCAGTTGCAGCGCCAGTTTGCCTGCTTCTTCATCGCTGGCGGCGTCGAACAATTTCAGCACGGAATTGGCGTGCGCGACTCGCCCGGCGGCATTGATGCGCGGACCGATTTTGAACCCGACGTCGAACGGCGTAATTGGATTGCCGACGTTCGACAGCTTCAACAAGGCTCGTAATCCCGGATTGTTGCTCGGCTGATTCAATCCATTCAGCCCGTGAGCGACGATGGCGCGGTTTTCCGCTTCGGCCAGATCAACCATATCGGCGACGGTTCCGATGGCGGTCAGTTTGGCCAGGCTGCTGACAATCGCGTCTCGTTTTGGATGTTCCGCCAGCAACGCCTGAGCCAGCTTCAACGACACGCCGCAAGCCGCCAGGTGTTTGTTGGGATACCCTGCGCCGGAAGAACCTTTCGGGCATAACACCGCGTAAGCATCCGCCGGAACATCTTCGCCGTCTGGCAAATGATGGTCGCAAATAATCAGGTCAATTCCGCGCTCACGCGCCAACCGAGCTTCGGCGTGAGATTTAATACCAATATCCGCCGTAACAATCAGATTGAACCCTTCCTGCGCAGCTTTTTCGACAATTAAATTGGACAGGCCGTAACCTTCGGTAAACCGATTCGGTATGTAACATTCGATCAAATCGCCGCCACCGAGCAGCTTCAACGTTTGCGAAAGAATGACGCTGGAAGTAGTTCCGTCCACGTCAAAATCTGTCACGATCAGAATTTTCTGGCGCTGATTGATGGCCTGACGCAATCGCGCCACTGCCTGAGTCATGTCACGCAGCAGAAAAGGAGAATGCAAATCAGCGGAAAACTCCGGCGAGAGGAACTTTTTGATTTCCGCCGCGTGAGAAAAGCCGCGATTGACAAGACAGCGAAGCATAATTTCTTCTTCGCCGGTTTCTTCGCGCAACGTTCGCAACATTGATTCATCACATTCGGCCAATTGCCAGCGTGCGCCAGTCAGACCGCGCGTGATTGTTGTTAGAGGCGGAGTCATGTGGGTTCCTTTTCAATACAAAAACGTCTAAAAGCGTCGGCAGTATGCCGAAGGATGGGGTTAAATGACAAGCAACACTTATATTTGCGGGAAATCAATCTGGCGGCGTTACAATCCGGAGAATTTTTTCTGCAAAGTTCAAAAATGCCGGGAACATTTTTTCCCAAGCAGCGTAATAGGGCACGTGTGTGTAGTTTGTGTGAGGTGATCTGCTACGCGATCAAAAAGCGAGGCGATCACCTCGATTTTTTTGTCCACGGCTTTCCCCCGCAACCTCACGAAGAAACAGCCCGACTTTACACCAAACCATTGATGTTTTAGTCTGGCGATGCTTCAGTAAAGCTTCAGAAAAACGTTGCCCTACGCCTCAGTTATGTTGCGAACTTATTTCATCAAGACGGATTTCTGGATCAGACTTCCTGTTGTCTTCATAAAATTTTGAGTTATGAAACCTCTAGTTAATTTAGCAAGCAGCCCGTTCCGAAACCGGCGTTTATTCTGGCTGGTGATTTTGCTGCTCTTCCTGATTCCCGCGTATTTCGGGATGCAGATGATTGAAAGCGCCTCGCGGTTGAACGACGACATTTCCAACCAGAAGATGAAGGTCAAGGCGAAGGAAATCGAATACAAGCAGATGGAAAAGCCCGTCGTTTCCAATGTCAGCATCTCCACAGATGAAAACAAACAGTTGGTTGCCGCCAATGAATTGATTGCACGCCGCGCTTTTTCGTGGTCGCAATTGTTGAGCGACATCGAACGCAGTTTGCCGACAACGGTTCGCGTCCTGCGAGTCGCCGTCAACCAAATCCTGCCTAATGAACGAGAAGAAGCCTTTGACGGAAGCCAAAACGCCGCCACATTGACATTGACCGTCATTGGCCAGACCAATCAGGACGTGACGACGATGATTAATCGGTTTCACGACACCGGACGCCTCAAGGTCTTTCCGTTGAGTAAAAAAACAATTGATGGCACGGACGAAATCGAGTTTGAGTTGAAGGTTGAATACTTTCCGCCAATTTCAGCTACTCGCGTCAACGTCGCCAACCAGATCGCCAGCGCCAAACCTGCGGAGAAGAAGTGATGAACTTGAAAACCACCGAAATTCTGGACGGTCTGAAAGACGCGCTGAGCCGGGCGAAATTGAATCTGGTGGAAATCCTGTCCCTGGCGCTGGCTTTGGCGTTTGTCGGTGCAGTCGTGTTTTATTACTTCTCGAAAGTTCAGCCACTCAGTTCCGAATTGAGCGCATTGAAATCCCGCGAAGCCCAAATCCAGTTACAGATAGACAAAGTCAACACAGACGAAAAGAAACGCAATGAACAGGCCGCCAACGCCGAAGCGATTCTGGCCAGTTTGAAAAACTTCGACGTCTATTTGAAACAGGACGAACGCGGAATGACCGAAATCATCAACGAGATTGATTCGTTGGGCAAAAAACATGGCGTCCTGACGGGAGATTCCAGTTATCGCGTGGCTGAAGCCGAACCACCGGTTGACGAAACCAGCCAGACGGCTCAGCAAAAGCGCGATGACGAAAACCGCAAAATCTATCCTTCGCTCGGCATTGATACGAACATCATCGGCGAATATCCGAACCTGCGGCGGTTCCTGACTGATCTGGAACGAAGCAGACAATTTCTGATTATCAACGCGGTGAATTTTCAGGGCGAATCGGACGCTGTCCGTAGAGCCGCGCAAAAATCCGGTTCGCAGAAATTACAATTGAGTTCAACCGATGCCATTCCGGTCAGTTTGAAAATCGAAATGGACACGTATTTCCAGTCGCCGTACAAATCGCTCAGCAAAACCATGACCAGCCAACTGGCTGCCGAAGGACAAAGCAAAAAGCAGGAACAGGCGACTCAAAAAGCCTCGACCGAAGAGAAGCAGTAAGAGGAGTGTCGAGCCTGAAACGTCGGGATCGAAATCAGCAAGATGAGTCAAGAGAAAGATAAAAATCCGGACAAAAGCGAAACCAGGAAAAAGATTTTGCTGGGCATATTGCTCGTCGTAATGTTGGGCGTTGTCTATCTGCAATTTTTCACGGGCGATGATTCGGTTCCGGCTTCGCCAGTCGCCGTCAACCCGGCCACGCGCAAAGCTTCGCCAACGCCGACTCCGCGCGCGTTGCGTCCGGGCGAAAAAGCTGTTCCGATCATCACGCAACCGTTGCAGTTCGCGTGGTTTGAAAAACGAGGTTCAGGCGATGGAACCGGTCGGAACATTTTTGTCTATCCGCCACCGCCGCCACCGCCGACTCCAAAACCATTGCCGCCACAACCAACGCCGCCTCCGCCGCCGATTTTCCTTTCGGCGCTGAATCCTTCGGGCGTGATTGGGCGAACGGGCGGATTCACGATGAATGTCTTCGGCGACAAGATTCCCGAAGACGCGCAGGCGTTTCTGGACGGTCGTCCTTACCCGACCAAGTTCGTCAACGCCACCAAAGTGGAAGTGCAGATTCCGCCCGAAGCGATTCGCAACGGCGGCAGTATGGGAGTGCAGGTTCGCAGCAAAGGCGATGCAACACTGTATTCAAATTCGATTTCGCTGAGCGTTGCCGAACCGCCGCCGCCGCCGTATCGCTATGTCGGTCTGATTTCCAACAAACGTGGCATGACTGCCGTGTTGAAATCCCAGTCGGATGAAAACGATGTTCACACGGTCGTCAAAGGCGGAAAACTAGGCACCCATTGGCGCATCGTCAATATCACGACGCAACGAATTGAAATCGAAGACACCAACATTCGGGTCGTTCACACAATCAACTTTACCGCTGAACCCAACTAATAAGGTCTGGACAAAACGAGGTTTCCGGGATGAAGCAAGCGCGAAGAAAACCCAACCACATTTCCAACCGCGGTGAACGCGGATATGCCTTGATCGCCCTGATTGGCATCATTCTGTTTGCCATGATTCTGACCACGGCGGCAGCGCCTGTGCTCAAAAAGGAATTGCAGCGCGAAAAGGAAGAGGAAATGTTTTGGCGAGGGCAGCAGGTGCAGATGGCCATTGCCCGGTTCTTTGCCGACACTGGTAAATTCCCGACCAATTTGAAAAAGAATCTGGTGGACGGAGAAATGGATGGCGGTTTGAGAATTGGTCCTCCGGGAAAGAAAATTCGTTATCTCCGACTTTCTGCTTTGTGCGATCCGTTAAACCCCTGTCCTTCCGAAGAAGGCAACTGGAATCTGGTGCATCTGGGCGACCGCGAACCCGCCGATTTGCGTGACGCGATCATGGCTTATTTGCAAAAACAAAAACTGCCGCCGACCATTCCGCCGCTGTTAACGACCGCAGCGGAAATGGGCAAAAACCGTTTGCCAGGCGCGGATGGCGAAAAGCCAGCCGATCAATCCGACGATTCGACTGACGGACTGAAAGGCAAACCCATCGTCGGCGTCACCAGCAAAACCAACGACAAAATGTTTCGCAGCTATTACGGCATCGAGGAATACAACAAGGCGCTGTTCTTTCCGCAAGTTCCGGTCATCACCGGCGGCATCATTCCTCCGATTGGAATGGGAGCATCTTTCGCTCCGACCAATGTCGCCAATCCCAGATGCCCGGACGGCGGCGTCCGCATCAATGGCCAATGCTTTGGCGGATTGCGCCCTGGCCAGTTGTGTCGCGGCCCCAACGGAGAATCCATTCCCTGCCCCGGCAGATGATCGTTCAAACTTGCCGCATCAGTTTTTCGCCCAGCGCGGATGAGTTCGAAGATTCATCCGCGCTTTCGTTTGAGGAGAAGTCACACACATGAATGTTTTGGTCACCGGCGGAGCCGGATACATAGGCAGCGTAGTCGTAGAACAATTGCTGAAACATGGCCATCAGGCCGTCGTCTTCGATAACCTGAGCAAAGGCCACCGAGCCGCCGTCGCGCCCGAAGCCGTTTTTCTGCAAGCCGACCTGCTCGACAACGACGCAGTGATTCGCGCTCTGGAATCGCACAAGATCGAAGCCGTCATTCACATGGCCGCCGAGTCGCTGGTCGGCGAATCCATGTCCGATCCGCTGAAGTATTTCGGCAACAACGTCGGCGCAGCGAATTCGCTGCTGAACGCCATGCTCAAAGTCGGCGTCAAAAAAATCGTGCTGTCTTCGACCGCCGCCACTTACGGAGCGCCGGAAACGATGCCCATCACCGAAGACACGCCGCAACGTCCCACCAACCCTTATGGCGAATCGAAGTTGATGATCGAAAAAATGCTGCGCTGGTGCGACGAAGCTTACGGATTGCGTTACGTCAGTCTGCGATATTTCAACGCCGCCGGGGCCACTGAACGTTGCGGAGAAGACCACGAACCGGAAACGCATTTGATCCCAAATGTCTTGCGTGTCGCCGCAGGCAAAACCGAACACGTCAACGTCTTTGGCGAAGATTACCCGACGCCGGATGGCACTTGTGTGCGCGATTATGTTCACGTCATTGATCTGGCCGACGCGCACATTCTGGCGCTGAACGTGATGGAACGTCGCAGCGAGATTTACAACCTGGGATACGGCAGCGGTTATTCCGTCGCCGAAGTCGTAGAAATGGCCAGGCAAGTCACCGGCCATCGAATCCCGACCGAAGCTGCGCCTCGACGAGCGGGCGATCCTCCCGTTCTGATTGCCAGCCCGGACAAAATCATGCGCGATTTGGGCTGGAATCCTCGCCACAGCGAACTGGATCGAATCATCGAATCAGCCTGGCGATGGCACGTCGCACATCCATTCGGATACGAGTAGTCAGTAGACGGTAGACAGCAGTTTTATCGCTCGCTGCTGAATTTCTAGTGACCTCCAGCTTTCTAAATCGAACCAAACAACATTATTACAACCAGAAAGAAATCACTGATGAACACGGATAAGCACAGATCAACACTGATCAAATTTTTGTGTGTATCTGTGTTCATCTGAGTGAATCAGTGTTTATCGGTGGTTAATCATCTGCCTCAAAGTCATTTGTTCTGATTTAGCGTCAAGCTACCAACTTCTCAATGAGGATCATCGCCGGACAATACAAAGGCCGACGCCTGAAAACGCTGGATGGTTTGGCGGTGCGCCCGACTTCCGACCGAATGCGCGAAACGCTGTTCAATATCCTTATGCCGCGAATAGAAGACGCACGGTTTCTGGACTTGTGCGCCGGTTCGGGAGCGGTAGGAATCGAAGCTCTTTCGCGCGGAGCATCGCACGTCACCTTTGTCGAATCCTCGCGCAAAGCCGCCGCCGTCATCAGCGAAAATCTGCGGCATTGCGGCATACGGGAAAATTACACCTTCGTAGCGCGCGATGCGCTGACGGCGCTGAAACATCTTGCCCGCGACGGACGGCAATTCGACATTGTCTATTTCGATCCGCCGTATGATTCCGATTTGTATTCGCCTGCGATGTGGCAGATCGCGCAAAACAATCTGCTGGCCGAAAATGGAATTGTCATTGTCGAACATCGCCGTCAAATGCCGCTCGCGCCGAATTACGATGACTTGCGGCCTTACCGTGAACTGGCACAGGGTGAATCGGTGTTGACGTTTTTCCAACTGGAAGCCAACAACCTGCCAACAGATCAAATGACGACCGAAAAATTGATTGACGAACTTTCCCAACTCATCTGGGATTATCACCACTTGAACCACCAACTGGAGAAATCCGATTTGATTTTGGCGCTGGGCAGCAACGACACTCGCGTTGCCGAACACGCCGCCGATCTTTACCTGCAAGGGTGGGCGCCGCGATTGATGTTTTCCGGCAACGTAGGTGCGTTGACGCGAGGCAAATTCGCCAAATCCGAAGCCGAAACATTTGCCGACATTGCCGCTCAAAAAGGCGTGCCGCGCGACGCGATGCTGATCGAACCTGATTCCACCAATACCGGGGAAAACATTCTCTTCAGCCGCCGCGTGCTGGCCGAACACGGACTTGATCCGCAAACGTTCATCGTCGTGCAAAAACCGTATATGGAACGCCGCGCTTACGCGACCTTTATGAAAAACTGGCCAGGCAAACGCATTTTCATCAGTTCTCCGCCGAGCGATTGGGCGGATTACCCAACCGCCGAATTGCCCAAAGATATGGTCATCAACATCATGGTCGGCGACCTGCAACGCATCCGCGATTACCCGGCCAGGGGCTTTCAGGTTGAACAGGACATTCCGGCAAACGTCTGGCACGCCTATGAACAGCTAATCGCGCTGGGATACGACAAACATTTGATTCATTGATTACTGCAATCCGGCGCTCGCACTTCGTTCAACCAGAGCAGGTCGCCCCGGATCAATTGATTCAAACTCAACCGTATCACCAAGGAGAAAGCCATGAAGTTTCATCAGGCCGCATTGTCATTTGTATTTGCTTTTGTCTTCGCGCCATCTGTTTTCGCTCAAACGCCGCCGGCAACCGATTCGACCACTCAAAGCAAAAAATCTGAAGAAACCAAACCTCAAGAGAAAAAAGCTGAGGAAACGCCATCGTACCAATCGCTGGTCGAACGTTTGAAAAAGAACGACCGCACGGTGGATTTTCGCCAATTGCGCGTGGCGTATTCTGAAGCTGAAGGTTTTTCTCCTTACGGCGTTGACCGCGAAGGCAGACAAAAAATGTTCGCTGCGCTGGACGAAAAAAATTTCAGTCAAGCCGCTGAGCAAGCCGAAAAAATCCTCAAGGACAAATACGTTGATATTTACGCTCACTTTGTCGCGGCTCAAGCTTACGGAGAATTGGGCAAAGCGGACAAAAGCGAATTTCATGACTTCGCCTTTAACGGGTTGATCAAATCCATCATGGGAACCGGCGATGGCAAAAGCCCTGAAACCGCTTTTTTCGTCATTGCCGTCGAAGAGGAATACGCCCTGCTGGATGTGATGAGAATGAATGTCAGAGGCCAATCGCTGATTCGCAAGGACGGCCATAGCTATGACCTGATGCGAGTCACGGATTCACAAAGCGGAAAAGAGATCGAATTTTATTTCAACATAGATCGGGTCTTGGGCTATATGGAAAAACGCCTGAAAAACAAAAACTGAAACTCGTCGCCATATTCTTTCCGTTGCTGCAAACACGGGCTATGCTAACGGCGCTTTGTTTAATCCCGTCTTGAAGGAATTCAACCACACATGAAAAACAATCTGTTTCTTTGTTCTCTGCTACTGATGATTATGGCTGGATTGGCCGCGGCCCAAACCACAACCGCGCAACAACTCGGTTACGGTCCGAATGACAAAGTGTTGATGGTGCATGCCGACGATATTGGCATGTCGCACTCGGTCAACGTCGCCTCCATCGAAGCCTTCAAAAAAGGAATGGTCACGTCGGGCAGCATCATGGTTCCTTGCCCGTGGTTTCCTGAAATTGCGGCGTATGCCAAAGAACATCCCGAACTCGATCTTGGTTTGCACCTGACGCTGACCAGCGAATGGAAATATCTGCGCTGGCGTCCGGTGGCTCCGCCGGACAAGGTCAAAGGCTTGCTCGATCCCGATGGCTATATGTGGCGGTCGGAACGCGACACGGCCAAAAACGCCACGCCGCAGGAAATCGAAACTGAAATTCGCGCGCAGATCGAACGCGCGCTTCAATTCGGCATCAAGCCTACGCATCTGGACACTCACATGGGCACGCTTTACACGCGCAAGGATTTCTTTGACGTGTACGCCAAACTCGGCAAGGAATACGGCATTCCGATCATGGTCATGCGTCCAACGCCGGAAGCTATCCAATACGGCAAGCTGACCGGATCGCCGATTACCGAAGACGTGTTGAAAAAAGTCGAAGCCGACGGTTTTGCCATGCTTGATTACCTGGTGACGGGCGTGTCCGGCAAAACTCCCGCCGAACGCAAAGAGGCTTACAAAAACTTCCTGCGGAATTTGAAACCCGGCGTGACAATGCTGATCGTGCATCTGGGCATGAACGATCCTGAGCTGAAGGCGACAACGGGTTCGTGGGAACAGCGGTATGGCGATTTTCTGGCGTTCACCGATCCCGAAATCGAAGCCTTGATCAAGGAACTCGGCATCAAGCTGACGACCTGGCGCGAGATGGGCAAAGTGGCGTGGAAAAATTCCGGCAATGGCAAATAGACGACGCTTCCATTAAGCGTCATTTCCCTGACCATTGCGGAGTTCGTTTTTCCAGAAAGGCGCAAATGCCTTCCTGTGCATCGGCGGCCATGGCGTTCAGGCTCATGACTTCTTTTGTGTAGTCGTATGCTTTGGCCTGATCCAAATCAATTTGGGCGTAAAACGCCTGCTTGCCGAGTCCGATGGTCATCGGGCTGGCTTCGGCAATTTGCGAAGCCAGCGTTTCGGTTGCCGTTCGCAATTCGGCGACGGGAACGACTCGATTGATGAGTCCCCAATCGGCGGCGGTTGCGGCGTCAATCGGCGCGCCGGTCAGCAACATTTCCAGCGCGCGTTTGCGGCCAACGGCTCTGGTCAGCGCCACCATCGGCGTCGAGCAAAACAACCCGATGCGAACTCCGGGCGTGGCGAATCTGGCGGTTTCGGCGGCCACAGCCAGATCGCAGGTCGCCACCAACTGACACCCGGCGGCGGTCGCCATGCCCTGCACTTCGGCAATGACCGGCTGCGGAATGCGCTGAATCAGCGTCATCATTTCCACGCAAACATCGAACAACTGCCGGTATTCATTGATGGAACGCCCGCGCATTTCGCTCAGGTCGTGCCCGGAGGAAAAGACATTGCCTGCCGCCGCCAGAACGATTGCGCCGACTTCGCGCGTTTGGCCTAACTGGCGCAGACAATCCGCCAGATCGCGCATCAGCGCCAGCGAAAGCGCATTGCGGCGTTCCGGGCGATTGAGCGTGATGCGTGCCAGCGGAGCGCTGATTTCCACAAGCAGGTTTTCATAAGTTGTCGCCATTGGCATTCTCCTTGAAAGCTTCAAAAGTGATTTGAGGATAACAGTCTGCGCTCAAATCGGTCTAGTCACGTATTTCAGGATTTTTTCAAAACCACACCACCACCAAAAAACGTAGATCGTTCTGCGGTCTACATTTCACAACTTGGGAGAAAACATGAAACTGCCTTTGAAAAAAATTGTCGGCTTTACGTTTGTGGGAGTTTTTCTGCTGGTCGTCGTCGGTTTGTTTGCCACTGGATTATGGCGAGCGTTTGCCGGACCGAACGCGCGTGCTGTCACCAATCGAACATTTGAAGCGACTCCAGCGCGAATGGAACGCGGAAAGTATCTGGTTGAAAACGTGACCGGATGTCTGCATTGCCATTCCGACCGCGATTGGAAGGGCGACGGTTCGCCGATTGAAGCTGGCAAAGGCGCTGGAGCTTTCTTTTACGGAGCGCCGGGGACGTTGCATGCGCCGAACATCACATCGGACAAGGAAACAGGCGTCGGAGCCTGGAGCGATGACGAACTGGCGCGCGCCATTCGTGAAGGCGTCAGCCGCGATGGTCGGGCGTTGTTCCCGATCATGCCATACATGAATTATCGGAATATGCCTGACGAAGACCTGGCCGCAGTTGTTGTTTATCTGCGAACGCTGCCGCCGATTCGCAACGTGGTGGAAAAACCGAAGCTGGATTTTCCGCTGAACTTTCTGGTCAACACCATGCCGCAACCATTGGATTCTCCGGTTGCCGAGGCGGACGTTTCGACTCAGGTCAAACGCGGCGAGCATTTGTTGACGCTGGCCAGTTGCAGCGATTGCCACACGCCGCAGGAAAAAGGCGCGCCGATGCCGGGAATGTTTCTGGCGGGCGGTTTCATGTTTAACGAACCGCCGGGAGAAACCACTGCGCCGAACATCACGCCTGATCCGTCCGGTATCTCGTATTACGACGAAACTCTGTTTTTGGAAATGATGCGAACCGGCCAGGTCAAAGCTCGCAAATTGAATGTGACCATGCCATGGAATCTGTACGGCAAGATGACCGACGACGATCTGAAGGCCATCTTCGCGTATTTGAAAACAGTCCCTGCCGTCAATCACAAGGTGGACAACACCGAACCTCCGACGCCCTGCAAAGTCTGCAAAGGCCGTCACGGATTCGGAGACCGAAACTGATGGCGATTCTTCGTGCGACGCTGATGCCTGTCAGCGTCGCACGGTTTTTTTATCGAGAACCAAATCTGCGTTTCAGCGCGCGTGACATCTGTTCCAGTTCCGCCACTTTCAACAAACGCGCCGCCAGATAAAACACCGTCATTCCGACGGCAATCGAAACTCCCACGTCAATCAATCGCGCCAGCAAGCTGGCCTTCCCCAGCGCGGCTTCGATCTGCTGGCTGACAAAGAAGCAAACCACGCCCATCAGCACAGCCGCAGCCACCACTTTGACAAAGGTGGAAAGCAACCTGCCGCCTTCGATCTTGCCGACCTTGCGCCGCAAAAAAACGAACAACAGCGCAAAGTTGACAATCGAAACTGCCGAAATCGAAAGCGCCAATCCGCGATGCCCCATGCCGAAATAATCCACAGTGGATTTGGCGACTACATAATTCGTCACAATCGAAAACAGGCTGGCCATCATCGGCACGCGCGTGTCTTTCAAGGCAAAAAACGCCGGAGCCAGCACGCGCACCGCCGAATACGCCGTCAAGCCGATGGCGTTGTAGGCCAGCGCGATTCCAGTCTGCGCCGTGTCGTAATCGGTGAAACGTCCGCCGTGCTGGTAAATCAACGCGATGATCGGTTTGTTGAGCGCGATCAATCCAACAGCCGAAGGAATCGTCAGCAAAAAAGTCAGCCGCAACGCCTGGGCAATCGTCTGACGAAAATCGTCCAGGTTGTCCGCCGCCGCCGCGCGCGAAGCCACAGGCAAAGTCGCCGTCGAAATCGCCACGCCGAACATGCCAATCGGCAGATAAATCAAACGAAACGCGAATTGCAGCCACGACACGCGCCCTTCGCCCAGACTGGTGGCGAACGTAGTATTGACGACCAGATTCACCTGCAACGCGGCGGAACCTATGATCGCCGGAGCCATCATGCGCATCACCTGCCGCACGCCTTCGTCGCGGAAACTCAAAATCGGCTGCCAGCGAAATCCGACCGAACGCAGACTGGGAACCTGAATCAGCCACTGCATCATTCCGCCGATCAGCGTGCCGATGGCCATGCCTGTGATGGCCGACGCCGCGCCGAAATCATCGCGCGGCAATTTGTGCTGATTCCACAACGCAGAGGCTCCAGCCGCAATGTAATCCGGGGCGAACAGATACGCGCAAGTCAGCCCGCCGATGATCGAACCGACGTTGAACATAGTCGAAGCCGAGGCTGGCACGCCATACCGGTCTTTGCTGTTCAAAATGCCCATCGCCACCGCCGCCAGCGACACCATCAGCAAAAACGGAAACAGAATGCGCGTCAGTTTGACTGTCAAATCGTAGGCGAATCTGGCTTGCGCAGGATCGGCCAGTTCGCGGCTGGGTTCGACCAGCAAATCCACAATCTGCGGCGCAAAGGCAATGCCGGTAAGCACCACCGCCGACAACACCAGAAACAATCCGTTGCTGACCAGATTGGCCAAATGCCAGGCTTCGCGTTCGCCTTTCTGCGTCAAGGTTCGGGAAAAGGTGGAAACGAAAGCGGCGGACAACGCGCCTTCGGCAAACAGGTCGCGCAACAGGTTGGGAATGCGGAAGGCAATGTTGAACGCATCGTTGGCGACGCCGGGACCGAAAAACGCTGCGAAGACCTGTTCCCGCACCAGGCCAAGAATGCGACTGCCCATCACGGCAATGCTGACGATTCCGGCAGAACGAGCGATGCTTTTGGATTGCGGATTGGAGGCGGCGAGTTCGTTGTTGCCGCCATCAAGTTGGTTTTCTGACTCAGATTTCTCGTTTGTACTCATGTTTTCGCTCGAACAAATCCGCAATCCGGCTTCCGCAATTCGCAATCAATTCATTGGTTCGCCTGTGCCAGCGTCAGCATGATTCCCTTTTGCGTGTGCAACCGGTTTTCCGCCTCGTCGTACACAATCGAACATTTGCTGTCTATCACGTCGGCGTCCACTTCATCGCCGCGGTGAGCAGGCAGACAGTGCATGAAGAATGCGTCTTTGGCGGCGGCCTTCATCAGCTTTCTGGTGACGCGGAACGGCGAAAAGATTTCGCGGCGACGTTCGGTTTCGGCTTCAAAACCCATCGAAGCCCAAACGTCCGTGTAGACGGCCTGCGCGCCGTCAACGGCTTCAAACGGATCGTGGAAAACCTGGATTTTCGCGCCGGTCTTTTTGGCTTCCTTGCGGGCGACTTTCAGCACTTCGGCGTCCGGTTCATAACCTTTCGGACAGCCGATGCTGATGCGTGCGCCGAGTTTCGCCGCGCAGAAAATCAACGAATGCGCAGTGTTGTTGCCGTCGCCGACATAAGCAATGTGAAAGCCGCTCAAATCGTCGCCGACTTTTTCCGTCAGCGTGAAGTAATCGGTCAGCCCCTGACACGGATGCGAAAACTCCGACAACCCATTGATGACCGGAACGGAGGAATGCGCCGCAAGCTCGATCACGGTTTCGTGGCTGTAGGTTCGCGCGACGATGATGTCCACCCAGCGTTCCAGATTGAGCGCCATATCCTTGACGGATTCGCGTTCGCCGAGCCGGACGTTCTGATGATCCAGATAAACGCACGAAGCGCCCATTTGGGTCGCGCCCAGATCAAATGTCACGCGAGTGCGCAAACTCGGTTTTTCAAAAATCAGCGCGACGCTGCTTCCGGCCAGCGACTGGCTGTAATTGCGTGGATTGGCTTTCAGATCGGCGGTCAGAGCGAAAATTTGCCGGACTTCTTTCGGCGTCAGATCATTAATGGAAATCAGGTCTTTCAGTGCCAACGGGGTATTTCCTCAAACAAAGTGGGGCAAGCTGCCAGCTTGCCCAATTTTTCGATTTCACGCTTTTGCAGAACGAACGGAACAAGCTGGCAGCTTGCCCGCTCCCGAAACAAGGCGCGCATTATAGGCAAGCCATTACCCGCCAGCAAAAGCCAGCGAAAATGCGCCGACAATTTCGTCGCTCTGCTGTCCGGTTTTTACCAGAAAAACTTCTTTCAAACGGCTTCACGGCAAAAAACCGCTGGTCAGTTCGCAAAGCTTCTGTCTATAATGCGCGCGTCGTAAGGATTGCCACTTCACAGCAGTTCTTACATCTTGCAGCAGCGGCGTTTCAGCCGCGTATTTTCAGCGGTGCAAAAAACCAAGCAGGTTTCACCCCCCAAATGTGGAATCGTTTTGTTTTTTGGGCTGTGTATGCGAATGCTCCCGAACAAAAACTCAATCAGAACAATATCAAACCTTTTATAAGTTCGATCCGTGGTTGTTTTTTTGCTTTCGCCTTGTTTTTTGATTTCACAGACTGAAGCAATGCTGATAGTTAGAAGGAGAGCGGGTACGTTTTGTGAGCATCCCGGCTTTTGAAACCGCCAAAGTCCTCTTCAAACGGAAAAGCGACTGGGATGAATTCAGCAACCAATGACCGAGGAATTCGCCTGCCCCATGTTTCCCGGCATTCACCGATGAAGTCCTCTACTCGCCGCCACATCTAGCCATCAGTGTCACCGGCTCAGACACAAGCGCAAAGATCGAAAAGAAAACAGGCGTCAATGGCCTCAAAAAAACTCCGTTGCCGCCTCAGAGCTTGCCCAACAACATATATCCTGATCACTGATCGCCCCGCTTTATTTGCGCGCGTGCTGAACTAAGACTTTTGGCAACAGACCGAAAGCCGCCGGGAACATACACACACTTACGCCTGCGGGCGTACGGGTCACTCACCCGACCCGTCAATAGTTCAGGATTACAATGAAATCGTTATCTCCGACTTCGCCGCTGGTGCCGGTGAAATTTCCCTCGCATGCATCCGCAAAGCACTCGTCCAGCCAAGGCTCGCATTGGAAAACCCGCCTGGAACATTCCGACGCGCCTGCCTTGTGGAATGCCTTGCACAGAATGGTGTCGTCGCATCCGCTGGTGCGTTCCACGCTCGGCAATCAGCACAATGCCTGCCCGTCACTCCCATTTTCACTGCACGACCTGACCCAGGATTTGTATCTGCTGTTGTTCCAAAAAGGTCGCTTCAACCATTATCTGGCCGCGGGCATGTCCGATGCTGAAATCGAGCGGGAAATTTTTCAAATTGAATTGACCAACCTGTTGATCGGCAATTTGCGCCGACGCCGCCCGGAAAATTACCGCATAGTGCGTCGAGTCAGTCAGGTACTGGATACCGATCCGAACTTTCGCCGCTTTCGCCGGTATCGAAACCAGAATCACAACCAGGTGGAACGGTATCGTCAGGCCGCCGACGCCGTGTTTGGTTTGAGCGATTGGAGCGACGACAAGCGCATGCTGGATTGCGGCAAGTTTGAAGATCAGATTGCCAACATCTCCATTCGCCGCCGCAATCGCCGCCGTACCGGATGCACAGGCGAAACTCAGGTCATCGTCAGCAATCAGGAACTGGTGGAATTGATGGTGGAAATCTTCGAAGCCATTGATTCCCCCGCTCCTTTGCGCGTGTTGCGACAACTGGCGCTGAGCAAGCTGCCGGTTTTCGATCCGATGCTGACTTCGATTGACGACGAAATCGGTGAAGAGCGGCAAGGACGCAATTACAACGATTCGCTCGCTTCCGCCGAAGCCAATCCTGAAGAAATCACGTTGCGCAGCGAACAGGAAATCGAAGCGCGCGCGACGGCGATTCAGTTTCTCGACCGGTTGGGCAGTCTGACCCGTTCGAATCCGCAACGCACCGAACGGCTCTGGCGCGTGCTGTGGCATTGTTATTTCGACGCCGACGAACCTTCGCAGATGGAAATCGCCGAAATGGTCGGCATTTCGGATTCTTCGGTCAGCGATTATCGCCGCAAGATCGAACAGGAAATGCGCTCATTGCGTTTTTCGCCGGAACAGATGAGCAGTTTCGCCGAAGAACTCAATGAACAATTGCAGTGGCGATTGTCATTGCCGGAGCGAATTCAGCGGCGACCGGAACTCGGCGAAGACATCGTCTGGCCGCGCCATCATTATCGCCCAGCGGCTTTTTATCCTGTCGCAACTGCCGCCTGAGACCTTTTCCATCGTCCATTTTCCAATTGTCATTTGTCATTTGCTCAGCGCGAGTTTGAGCAATGACAAATGACAAACCAAAAATGGAAGATGGAAAATGAAAACAACCTTCACCGAACTTTCCTCTTCTCGTTGGTGGTGAGCCAGCTTCAGCCGTCGTACAATCCTCTGCGCCACTTGGAAACATTTCCTTTTTCCGAATCAACGATGTTCTGTTCGCCACCAGACAACCTGCCGACTGTGCCCGCTGGCCAAACCGGATGGCCGTGGACGGGAGCGTGCGAACCTGCAACCGAATCTTCATTGCCGAAAATCAGCGTCATCACACCATCGTTTAATCAGGCAGGATTTTTGGAGCAGACCATTCGCTCGGTCTTGTTGCAGAACTATCCGAAGCTGGAATACATCATCATGGACGGCGGCAGCACGGACGAAAGCGTAACGATCATTCGCCGTTACGAAACCCTGCTCGCCGGTTGGAGCAGCGAAAAAGATCGTGGCCAAAGTCATGCGATCAACAAAGGATTGGCGCTGGCAACCGGCGATGTGTTTTGCTGGCTGAACAGCGATGATTATTTTCTGCCGGGTGCGTTGGCGACTGTTGGCCGAATGCTTGCCAACGGCAGCGGCAATTTCGCCGTCGTCGGACATTGTTTGCGAATCAACCAGGACGGTTCGCCGCCTTCACTGTTGCGTGGCCGGTATCAGGGGCGACGAAGGTTGCTGGAATTCTGGAAAGGTTACGAAATGCACCAACCGGCGATTTTCTGGCGGCGCGAAGTTTTTGAACAAACCGGTTGGCTGGACGAATCGCTGCATCTGACTATGGATTTTGATTACTGGACGCGCATCGCTCGGCGATTCGATTTCGTCAATGTGGATCAGGCGCTGGCCTGCGCCAATTTCCACGAAGCCGCCAAAACCGGCGATGATTACGCCGCTTATCATCAGGAACTGAAAACCCGCGCGCGCCATTACTGGCCGCCTCTTTGGTCGCTTGAACGCTGGCGACTGGAACTTTCCCGGCTTCGCGCCCAATGAATTCTGTCAGGATGAATGCTGAAGTTTCCATCATCGTTCCGGTATTCAACGGCGCGGCAACCATCGCCGACACGGTTGAACATCTGCTGAATCAATCCTTGCCGCCAAAGGAAATCATCGTCGTGGATGACGGTTCAACCGACGACTCAATGGAAATCATCAATCGAGTTCTGGAGAAAAACCGTTTTTCCTCCACCAAGCCACACGAAGAAAACACGAAGGAAAAAACTGTCTGGGTTTTCCTTCGTGAAACTTCGTGTGACTTCGTGGATGGAATTTGCCCTGAAATCAAGGTTCTGTGGAAACCAAATGGAGGCCCGGCATCGGCGCGAAATTTCGGCGCGCGATTGGCAACGGCGGAATTCATCGCCTTCACCGACAGCGATTGTTTGCCGGATCGAGACTGGTTGAAGCATTTGCTGGTCGGATTCGATTCGACTGAAATTGCCGGAATCGGCGGCTCCGTCAAAAGCATGGATGACAGTTTGCTTGGCGAATACATTGACCTTCTGCGAATGATGGAACCGGCGGAAAACGCCAACGGCGAGATTGAATACCTCATCACCGCCAACGCCTGCTTTCGGCGCGATGCTTTGCTGACGGCGGGTTTGTTCGACGAACGATTTCGCAAACCCGGCGGCGAAGAACCTGCTCTATGCCGCCGGTTGAAAGAACTTGGCTATCAATTCCGCTTTGCGCCGGAAGCCGTCGTCCGGCATTACCACCGGCAAACGGTCGGCAGTTTTTTGCGCACGATCCGCAATTACGGCGAAGGCCGTTACCTGCTCGGCCAGTTTTGGCCGGATTATCAAATAGCTCATCCCACGCGAACGTTCTTCCGGCAAATGGTCGCCGTTCGTTCGCTGGTTCGACAGTTTATGGCTTACGCTCGCCAGCATGGCGTGAATAAAGCGCTGGCGTTTTCGGCGCTGGATTACCTGCGACAACTGGCATTTCTGCGCGGCTATTCACGCGGCCAACGATCTCAACATTAAACGATGCAGCAAAAAGTCAGCGTCATCATTCCCGCTTACAATTCAGCGGCCTTCATCCCCGAAACGATTCGGAGCGTGCTGGCGCAAACTTACGGCAACGTTGAAATCATCGTCGCGGATGATGGTTCGACCGACGCGACGCTGGACGTTTTGAGCGAGTTTGGCGAGCAGATCACAGTTCTGACCAAATCGAATGGCGGCCCGGCTTCGGCGCGCAATCTGGCGATTCGCAATTCTACGGGCGCGTATATCGCGTTTCTTGACGCTGATGATTTGTGGCTGCCTGAAAAGCTGATGGAACAAGTCGCTTTTCTGGAATCGCATCCCGAAGTCGGCATGACATACTCCGAGGCCCTGATGTTTGTTGAGCCGTTTGAAGAAGTCGGCGGCGAAAAACAGATTCGCGGCAAGATCGGCTTCACGGGCGAAACATCGTTTTGCCATTTGCTGCTGGGCGACCACATTCCGAATTCCACTGTGCTGATGCGCCGCGATTGCGTGGAGACCATCGGCTGGTTGAACGAAAGCCGCGACCTGATCGCCGTCGAAGATTACGAATACTGGTTGCGACTGGCGAAAGTCTTTCCGATTCGCGCCATCGCCAGACCGCTGGCTTATTACCGCGTTCACGCTCACAACCTGATGGGCGAAGGCGACAACATCGAAAAGAGTTTGCTATTGCCTATGCGGACGCTTGAGGAAATCGAAACGCTTTTCCCGGATTGCTGGCGCGAATGCGGAATGGAAAAAGACGTGTTGTTCGCTCGGCTGACCATTCGCGCCGGATTCGCCTACAAACAACGCGGCGATTGGTGGAATTGCCTGAAAAAATTTCGCCAGGCGCTGGGTCATCGCTGCAACCTGCGCGTGATGCGCTGGATCGTCGCGGCTACTTTGCTGAAACGCTGGTCATAAATGAATTCGCCTTTGGCTTACGTCATCGTCCTGAATTTCAACGGCAGCAAATGGCTGACCGCCTGCCTGAGTTCTTTGCGCGCGACGGAATACCCGAATTTCAAAATCTTGCTGGTGGACAACGCTTCCACTGACGACAGCGTAGAACTGGTTCGCGGCAAGTTTCCCGAAGTCGAACTGATCGCCAACGCTGCCAATCTGGGATTTTCCGAAGGCAATAATGTCGGCATCCGCGCGGCTCTGGCTGCCGGAGCCGAGTACGTTGTTTTGCTGAACCCCGATACCAAAGTTCAGCCTCGATGGCTGAGTGAATTGATCGCCATCGGCCAGCGCGAACCTGACATTGGCATCCTGGGCGCTGTGCAACTGGCCTACGATTCTGATGAATTCAACAGTTGGACGACGACGGCTTTAAGCTCGCATCTTTCTTTCTTATCCACGAAGCAACACGAAGAAAACACGAAGAAGAACAAGGAAGATTTTGTTTCTCTTCGTGAATCTTCGTGTGACTTCGTGGAAGAATTTTTTCCGAGAAGCTGGATTCCGGTCGAATGGGTCGAAGGCGCCTGCTTCGCCATCAAACGCGAAGTCATCGAAACGATTGGGATGCTTGATCCGATTTACTTCGCTTTTTACGAAGAGATTGATTTTTGTCGCCGGGCTGCTTGTGCCGGTTACCAGACGGCGGTTGTGCCGCGCAGCCGAATTCATCATTTTCGCGGCGGCAGTTGGCGGGCGAACGCATCAATCCAGCGCGAACGCGATTATCGCTGCGACCGCAGCCAGTTCATTTTTGCATTGACCGATCCGCGCCGCTCGCTGGCGGCGAATTTCGGATGGTATCTGATTACGCTCGGCACAAAAGCCAAAGAAGCCGCGCGCGAATTCAGTCCGATCAAATTATGGAATCTGTTGCGCATTCAGTTCGATCTGCTTGGCAATTTGCCGGATATTCTGGCCAAGTGGCGGCGCGAGCGATTCTCAAAAACGGTTTGAAATGTTGATTGACCGCCTGAGGCTTCGGCCAATATAGTTCGTCTGCCACCCCAAATTTCCAGTGTCGGCAACCTCAAACGCCCGCACTCGCTTTTCATCTTTGTTCATTCCGGAGGTAATTCGATGAAGCGTTCAATCGTGGCTTACTGGGCAGCCCGTTCTTTGGCAATTATTTCGTTGATCTTTCTTGCTTTACTGCTGGGTGGAAAAGCGCAAATTTCGGCAAAAACCGGCTCAACCACAACCAAAGACAACTGGACAAGCGTTCGCTCAAAAAACTTCTTTCTGGCCGGCAACGCCAGCGAAAAAGACATACGCAAGGCTGCGATCAAACTGGAGCAATTCCGTGATGTATTCTCAAAACTGTTTCCGAAAGCCAGGATTGATTCTTCGGTGCCGACGCGCGTTGTAGTGTTCAAAGACAAAGCGTCATACAGACCCTTTATGCCTGTCTACCAGGACAAAATCAGCGAAGTCGCCGGGTATTTTCAGCCGGGGTCAGACGTGAATTACATTTCGCTGACGGCGGAACTGCGCGATTCTCATCCGTACGCAACCGTCTTTCATGAATTCGTCCATTCGCTGACCAACGAAAACACCATGAAGCTGCCGACCTGGTTCAACGAAGGTCTGGCCGAATATTACAGCACGTTCGAAATCACCGACGGCGACAAGAAAATCTGGCTTGGCAAAGTCATTTCCAACCACGTGCTTTATCTGCGCGAAAAAAAATTCATGCCGCTGTCGCAATTATTTGCCATCAACACAGGCTCGTCCGATTACAACGAAGGCGACAAGCGAGGCGTGTTTTACGCGCAATCGTGGGCGCTGGTGCATTACCTGATGCTGGGCGCGGACGGAAAACGCCGCCCACAGCTTTCGCAATTTCTGGGTTTACTGGGCGGAGGCGTTCCGCAAGGCGAGGCGTTTGAGCAGGCGTTCAAAACCGATTACGCGACGATGGAAAAAGAATTGCGCGATTACATCAGCCGCAGCGCGTACAAAGTCGAAGTCGTGACCATGAATGAAAAGCTGCAATTCGAAACCGAAATGCAGTCTGCTCCGCTGAGTGAAGCCGAAGCACAGTATTACCTGGGCGATTTGTTGCTGCACATGCGCCGCACCGCCGCCGAAGAGTATTTGCAGAAAGCGGTTGCGCTAGACCCGAAACTGGCATTGGCGCATTCGTCGCTGGGAGTATTACGGATGCAGCAAAAACGTGTCGCCGAAGCCAAACAACATCTGCGACAAGCCGTCGCGCTGGGTTCCGACAACCATCTGGTGCATTTCTATTATGCGTTCGCGCTCAGCCGAGAGGGCATGGACGAAAACAACGTCGTGCATTCTTTCGCGCCGGAATCGGTTCAAACGATGCGGGAGCATCTGGAAAATGCCATTCAGCTTGCGCCAAACTTTGCCGAGTCTTATTACCTGATGGCGTTCGTCAATCTGGTGACCGGAGAAAAGCTGGATTCGGCAGCCGAACATCTCAAACGTCTGCAAACGTTGACGCCGGGTCGCCAGGAAGTCGGTTTCATGCTCGGACAGGTTTATATGCGACAGCAAAAGTTCGATTTGGCCCGGCAGGTTCTGGAACCGATTGCGCGCGCCGCCGATCCGCAAATGCGGGCGCAGGCGCAATCCATGCTCGAATCGCTCAAACAGATGGAAGAAAGTTATGCGCGTTACAACTCTGCTCGTCAGGCCGCAGAAACACAGTCGCCGACGACAGGAAACACTCCCTCCGCTGTCGGAGACAAACAGAAAATTCCGCTGCGTCGCCGCTTCGATGGCGACAAAGCAAAAGGACAGTTGATGCAAATTGATTGCAACGACAAAGGCATCACACTGGTTGTCAAAGTCGGCGACCGCACATTGAAATTCAACACCTCAACGCCCGATCGCCTGCAATTCATCACCTTTGACAATGAAGTCGGCGCGGAAATCACTTGCGGCCCGCTCAAACCCCAGCGATTGGTGGAAATCACATATCGAAGTTCGACCGATGCTCAATCGGCATTCGATGGCGAACCGATTGCAGTTGAATTCCTGAAGCGGGAACAAAACTGAGCGGCGAACTTTCTGGCCGAACTCTCTGATTGATTGACTGGAAGAATGGTCAAAACCTATATTTCCCATCACCAATCACGCTGAATCAATCCACGTATTGACGTATTCACCAGATGGAGTGGCGATGACGCGACGAGCTTTTATCAGTTTGATCTTCGTGCTCTGTGCGCTCTGGCCTTGCCAGTCCGGGTCGTTCCCTGTTTCCGCCGCCAAAGAAACCTGGATCAAAGCCACTTCCAGGAATTTCACGCTGGTGGGCAATGCCGATGAAAAACGGATTCGCAAAGTGGGCGCGGAACTGGAAAAGTTCCGCGAGGCAGTTTCGCGGCTCTCCGGCATCTGGCAACGCCGCTTCACTCCTCCGGTGACTGTTTTTGTTTTCAAGAACGACGAAACTTACGAACCGTTCAAACCGCTTCTGTATGGCAAAACCATTGAAGTTTCCGGTTATCTGCAAACCAACAACGATTCGGCCTACATCACGCTGACCACCGACCAGCGGCGACAAAATCCCGAAGCCGTCATCTTTCACGAATACGTTCATTTTCTGACCGGAGGCGGTCAACGATCTTTGCCCACCTGGCTGAGCGAAGGATTGGCCGAATACTTCAGCACATTCGCCGTCGTGGGCGGAGGCAGACAGGTTGTCATCGGGCGCGCGATTCCGGCTCATTTGCAGCGGTTGCGCGAAACCGACTGGGTTCCGATGCAAACGCTGCTTGCCGTCGGGCAGGACTCGGCCTATTACCAGGAACTGAACAAGAAAAGCGTCTTTTACGCCCAATCATGGGCGTTGACCCATTACCTGATGACCGGCGACGCCACTCGCCAATCGCAGTTTCGGCAATTTCTGAATGCGTTGGCAGGTGGGATTTCCGCCGAAACGGCGCTCAACCAGTTTTTTGAAACTTCGCCGGACAAGCTGAACGCGGCGGTGCGCGAATATGTACGCCGCAATGCGCTCAGTTCGCAAATCATCAGCCTCGACCGCAAGATCGAAGCCGATGAAACAATGATCGTGACGGCATTGAGCGACGCGGAGTTAAAAGCTCATCTGGGCGATTTGCTATGGAACATCGAACGAACCGAAAGCGGCGAATTCGCTCTGGAACGCGCATTGGCCATTAACGCACGTCAACCGCTGGCGCTGTCTTCGCTGGGAATGCTAAGGGTCAAACAGAAACGTTTTGCCGAAGCTCGACAGTTGTTGCAGCAGGCAATTCAAACCGGCGAAGCCAGTTTTCTGACCTTTTATTCTCACGCTCTGGCCTGTCAGCAGGAACATGCGGACACGGAAGGATTTGTTTCCAGATTCCCGGCGGAAACCGTCGCTGAAATGCGGGATTCGCTGAATCGCGCGCGCGAGTTGATGCCGAATTTCGCTGACCCGTACAAAGCGCTGGCCTTCATTCATCTGGCGCAACGCGAAAACGCTGATGAAGCGCTGGCCCTGATTCATCGAGCGCGAGAACTGGCTCCTGACCGCGAAGATTTTGCGTACACACAGGCGCAGATTTACCTGTGGCGGAAAAACTTTTCAGCGGCGCGGCAAACGGCTCAGCAAATTACTTCAAACGGATTAAACGCCGAGCTGCGCGAACGAGCGCGGTTTCTGTTGCAGATGATTGACCTGCGCGAAACAGAAGTTGCGCTGGCCAAAACCGAAGCTGAACTCAAATTGCGTCAGGAACGCGAATCGTCCAGACAAGCTCAGGATGATCCGACGCGGCCTCCCGGCAAACGATTCGAAGGCGAACAGGTGCAAGGTTTGCTGACACGGCTGGATTGTTCCGACAACGAAGTCACCTTGACGGTGGTCAGCAACCAGCGCACGTTCAAGTTTCGCACGGACTGGGGAAAGCTGACGCTGGTTCGCCACACCATCGAAATTCCCACCCAGCTTACGTGCGGAGCCATGTCGCCAGCGCGGCAAGTCATAGTGACTTACCGTCCGGCAACCGGATTGAAGGTGAAATTCGACGGCGAACCCGTCGGGCTGGAATTTCTGAAGACCTCGGCGAATTAAAACTCGTAATCCACCGACACGACTTGCTGGCAAAGTTCTTTGGCGCGTTCGATGACCGGCAAATGGTGTTCGTGTTTGGCGTATCGGTCGAGTGCAGCCAGATCGGCGTAACTGGAAACCAGCGCCAGATCAAACGCACGCGGCGAACGAACGACATCGAATCCGGCTTCGAAGTCTACGATTTCGGAAATCTTCGACGGCAAACCGCGCAACATTTCCAAAAAGGCTTCACGGTCAGATTGCGGAACTTCAGGGTGAAATTTGAAAGCGACGATGTGTCTGATCACGAATTCTCCTGTGGCAGCCCAAACTTGATTCCGGCTGCTGTAAAAAGATTAAAGATTGTGTTTTGAAACGCTGGTGCATCTCACCAGTGGGCGGCAATGGTATATGTCATTTTTCACTATGCCAAACGCGACGTTCATTAAGATGCCCGGCTTGACATCACCCCATCTGGCCGCTATTTTCTCGCTTTCCTCACTGGCCCCAATTTTCTTTCCGAAGGAGTATTACATTGGCTAAAGGGCGAGTTTCCGCGCAAGAATTGAAGCGCGATCCATTAATGCAACAGTACGTGGCGACCACTGCATGGGCGAAAGACAATTCGCGCCCGATTTTGAAATGGTTGACCATTGCGGCGGTCGTGATTGCCGTAGTTTGGATTGGCTGGATGCTGTATTCGCGTCGCGCCAACAATGCGGCTGAAACACTGGCCGAAGGATTCCGTTGGCACGAAGCGCAAGTCGCCAACCCGGTTCCGGCAAACCCGCAAGGGTACGTCGCAACCACCGAAGAAGAAAAAAACCGCAGAGCTTACGAAGCGTTCACCAAAGCCGCCAACGATTATCCGTCGTATCACGGAGAATTGGCCCGGTATTACGCCGCTATTCATCAGGTGAACCTGGAACCGGAAAAAGCCGAAGCGACCTTGAAGGAATTGTCTGAAAAAAACTCCAACGTCGGCGCTTACGCCAGGCTGGCGCTGGCACAGCGTTATGAAGCGGCGGGCAAAAACGAAGAAGCACTGGCGGAATACCAGAAACTGAAATCAAGCCCTGGCGAAATCTCCACAGCTTCGATTGATTTCAACATTGCACGCGTATACGAAGTTCTAGGCAAAACCAACGAAGCGATTGACCTGTATTTCAGCATCGCCAACAACAAGGATTATCGCAGCACCGGACTTGGCACTAATTGCGTGAACCGGTTGTCACTTCTGGCGCCGGAAAAAGTGGATCAGCTTCCGCCTCCTGAACAGACGAATCCGTTTGCCAATTTGGGCGGATTGGGTGGCATGAGCATTCGATAAGCTCGGAAGATTATCTTGAATCAGTTGACGAGTGGCGACCTGTTGCAGCCACTCGTCTTTGTTTTTATGCGGCTGTCTTATTCAAATCTGTTTTCGAATGGTGGCGTTTCAAAATTCGCGTTGACGGCTTTGCTGGCTGTGACACTGGCGCTGACTGCCGCGTGTAGGCAATCAAGCTCATCACCAGTTTCACCACCGCCTCAAATTCAACCGGCTTCGTCCGGCAAAGAAGCTCAACTGCGCGCAGAGATAGGTTTTGCCACGCGCCGCAAGTTTCTGGATCACTACGAAAAACATGGCGGCGAATTCGGCGCAATCAGCAAGGAAGAATACCTGCTGCAAGCGCAGACCTTGCGCGACCGGGCGGCAGGCGGCGACGTTCTGGAAACCACCCGAGCCGACGGCGTCATCACTCGATTTGACCGAAAAACCGGGGCGTTTCTGGCCTTCGATTCCGACCTGACGATTCGCACCTACTTCAAACCGAACGACGGCGAGGCGTATTTCAAACGCCAGAGCAGACGCGCGACAGCCCAATCAGCGAAAGGAGACGACCAATGAGCAATGAAGTGCGCGATTTTCTGATTGATAAAGGATGCCCTCTTCAAGTGGCCGAACGCGGTTTGGCGGGATTGGTCGAGAGTTGGGAAAAAGTCGTCCAGTCGGTGGAAAACGGATATTCACTGACGCTGGACGATTACCTGAACGACCTGGACGCGCGCCAGTTGCTGGAAGAGGCGCTGGAAATTGCAACGATGACCGAGCGCATGAATTTCGACGCTCGCATCGCACAAGCCGACGATTTGATGAAAGGTTTGACGCGCCGCGCCAGCGTTTGTTTGTGGGGCGATGAACTGGCTGAAGAAGAAGGCTGGAATGCCAAAAAGAACTGGTGGTATTACGCCTGCCCTGTGGACGCCGACACCGAATTGCTGGCTGAAATCGCCGAAGTCACAGGCGAAGCGTAACTTGATTGCGCGACGGTTTCGCGCGTCAACACGGCAAAGCTGGTCGCCAATGCGATAACTTCATACAGCAATTCCAGATCGTGACGGCTCAGAAAATTCGCCGAAACCAGATACCCCACCAACGCCACTTCCAAACCGTGCGAATACGCAATCAGCGGCGAATCCGGCGAACGCGCTTTCAAAGTTTGTCGCGCTCGTCGCAACCGTACAAAGCTCAAGCCGATCAAACTCACAAACAGCAACAACGCAGGCAAGCCCGCATCCACTGCAATCTGCAAAAACGAATTGTGCGACACGCGCCCCACTCCGCTTTGCTGATCCGGTTGGTAACGGCTGAACAATTCCACGATGTTTCGCGGCCCAACGCCCAGCAACGGATAATCCGAAATGATTTGCAACGACACGCGCCAGGCTTCAAATCGCAATTGCGCGGATTCATCTGTTTGCGTCGCCGTGCGAATCGTGCCCACTCGTTCGACGACTCGATTGGGCAGCAAGACAAATGTAATCGAACCCGCCAACACGACGGCCAGCACCCCGGCAATCTTGTATTTCGATTTCAGCGCCAATCCCAGCAACACAAAACACAACCCCAGAAACCCTCCGCGCGAAAGCGAAAACAGCACTGTAATCATCATCATCGCCGACAGCGCGTAACAGCCTCTTCGCAACCAGCGATGGTTTTCAGCGCGCCCGACGTAAAAGGCAATCGGCGCGGCAACATTCAACAGCAAGGCATAATCGTTGTTGTCTTCGAACGCGCCGCCAGGACCGAAAATCCGCGTTTGTCCTCCGGCCAGCAAAATCCCTACGTTGGAGCGAAACGCCAGAAAACCAATTGCGCCAACCGTGCCGAGCAACAACCAGCGCGCGCGCCGTTCGGAATCCACCATCGCCGTCATCAGCAAGGCAATCAGAACGGTTTTGCTGAATTCGATCCATTTGCCCTGCGCCAGTTCCGTCGAATGCGCGAAATAAGTCGCCAGCGAAACCTGTGCCCACAACAGCAGCAACAACGCATTCGGAATCAATTGCGGAGCGCGCCGCGTCAGTTCAAATACGGCGTATCCAATCAACGTTGCCACAGCCACAGCCAGCGAAATCGGCGCATTCGGCATGTACGCCCATTCGTGCGGACGCACGTATGCAATGCCGACGTAGCTGATCAACCCCGTGAACGGCGCGAACAACGCCAGCGGAACCGCCAGAAAGATTGCGCTGAAAATCAGAATTTGCCGCATACTTCTGAGATGGGGTGAACGGGTGTTGGGGTGAGGGGGGCGGAAGGTGTTCTTCACCATTTCTCACCCTTTCACCCTTTCACCTCTTCTTCCCCATTCGCCCCTCACTTCTTCCCGCGTGAACTGAAATTCGCGGAATGTTCGCTGACACCCGCTCGCCGGTTGGCGACGCGCGCCATCACAAACAACAGGTCAGAGAGCCGATTCAAATAGGTCAGCGAATGCAGATTGATTTCGCTTTCGGCCATCAAGGCGACGATGCTGCGTTCGGCGCGACGCGCGACACACCGGGCCAGATGCAGCGTTGCGCCGAATTGCGTGCCGCCCGGCAAAATGAATTCGCGCAATGGTTCCAACTCCTCCATCAGCGCATCAATCAATTGCTCCAGTTCGGCGACATGCGATTCGTCCACGCGCGGAACTTGAATCGTCAGCGGACTGGCCAGATCGGCTCCGACGATGAACAATTCGTTCTGGATTTTTCCCAGTGCCTCATCGAGCTGCGCGTCCTGCAACCCGACGCGCGCCAACCCCAGCAACGAATTCAATTCATCCACGTCGCCATAAGCCGCCACGCGCAAATCGTTTTTTTTGACTCGACTGCCGTCCACCAGCGAAGTTTCTCCGGCATCGCCTGTCTTGGTGTAAACCCGTGTGATTCTCAAAACCCTTCTCCTTATGATTTCAAAACAGAAACATAGAACTCCGCGTACCGCTGCAACATTCGTTCGATCGTGAAATCGCGTTCGACTTTTCGCCGGGCAGTTTCGCCAAACGTTTTGGCCAATTGCCTGTCAAGCATCAACCGATGCAAACGCTCCGCCATTGTTGCAGCGTCGCCGACCGGAAGCAGAAAACCTGTCTTGCCTTCTTCCACCATCTCCGGCAACGCGCCAACCGCCGTCGCCACGATTGGCAATCGCGCGGCCATCGCTTCCAACACCGTCATCGGCATTCCTTCGGAAAGCGACGACAGCGCAAAGACATTCATCGCCTTCAACACGCGCGGAACATCGCGCCGCATTCCGGCGAAAATCACATTTCGATTCAATCCGCGTTCGCTGACAAACTGTTCCAGCGCCGCTCGCTGTTCGCCGTCGCCTACGATCAACAATTTCAACGCGGCGTCGGTGTTGATCGTCGTCAGTTTCGCAAAGGCTCGCGCTAGCGTCATCGTATCCTTGTTTTTGTCGAGTCGTGCGACGGTTCCAATCACAAACTCTTCCGGCTTTATGCCCAGTTCTTCGCGCACGCCGTTTCCGTCAGCCGCGTCCATTCGCCGCAAATCCACGCCGTTGGGAATCAACTGCATTCTTTCCAAAGGAAAATTTGTCTGGCGGCAATAAAACTCGCGCACTTCGGCAGAGATTGCAAACACTGCATTCGCCCGTTGATAAAGCCAGTGCCGCGCGATTCGCCTCGCCCGGCTTTGCCCGTGCAGGTCGTGAAAATTGCGTCCGTGTTCGCTGTGAACCAGACGGACGCCCGGCGCAAACGCCATTGCCAATGCAGTGTCCACGCCCGACCAGCTTTGCGAATGCACCATGTCCGGGCGTTCGCGGCGAATGATGCGCGCCAGTTTCCACGGCATACAGCGATCCGCCCTGTCGCCTTTGCCCAGATCAATGCAGCGCACATCGTCGCGCAATTCGTTCGCAGCTTCGCCGCGTCGGGAAAGACAGCACACAATCTGCTCAAACTTCGCCGCATCCAATCCGTTGGCCACGTCAATCACTACGCGCTCCATTCCACCGATGTCCAGCGAATCAATCACGTGCAGAATTTTGATTTTGCGTTCCCTCATCAAATTAAAAGCGGCGTCTAGCCGCCGCGCTCCAAAGCGCTACTAATCGCGGCGCGACTTTCATTGCCGCAGCAAACAAAGCCAGTTTCGGTCGGCGATAAAACGTTCGCGCGGCAGCCAGGTGTCTTTCCGCCTCAGAGAAATTTCGCTTCGCCAACGCGTCCTTGAATCGCGCGTAACTCAACTGCGCGCGCCATTCCGGCATTCGCGTTTCAATCCATTGGCGTTGCTCTGCGGTCAATTCACCGCGCAGCAGTTTTTCGTAGACAGACACCACGCAACTCAGAATTTTCACGCCGGTGTTTGACAGCGAATTCTGCCGCCAGCGATACAGCGCCAGCGCTTCCGTCGTAAATCCGAAGCGATACCCACGCCGCAGCATTCGCAACCATAATTCAAAATCTTCAGCGCCCTGTCCCGCCAGACTTTCGTCATATCCGCCCACGCCTTCAATGACTTCGCGCCGAAACACCAGCAAGCCGAAGATGTAACATTCGCGCCGCAACACGCGATCAAACGTCACAGGCTCGGCAACCGGAAAAACATCCTGATGCAATTTGCCGTCGTGTTTAGGCCAACCAAAATATCGCGCGTTCGGAAAGGCCACGCTGAGCGACAAATCGCGTTCCAGCATTCCCACCAGCGTTTCCAGAAAGCGAGGCAACAGCAAATCGTCGCTGTCCAGCAGTGCGATGTAACGCCCGCGCGCGGCTTTCAATCCGGCGTTACGCGCCGCCATCACGCCGCGATTCGGCTGGCGCAGATACACCAGCCGGTCGCGGTACGGAGCAATTTTTTCTTCAATGTCGTCGGTCGAACCATCGTTGACCAGAATCGCTTCGAAATCCTGATAGCTCTGCGCAAACAACGATTCCAGCGTTTCAACGATAAACGGCGCGACATTGTAGGCAGGAATGATGACGCTGACGGTGGGCATAAGCAGAAAATCAAAAGGCAAATATCAAAAATCAAATTGCAAAAGGAACGAACCTCGCTTCTTCATTTTTGACTTTTGATATTTGCCTTTTGCCTTTTGATTTTTCATTCGGCTTCGATCAGCAAAACGCCGCGCAATTGCGGCCAACGACGCGCCAGCCAATGCCAGGTGGTTTCAATTCGCGCAACGCCGGGCAAATGCGAATAAACGTCGGGATGTTCCAGCAATTCGATACGGCTGCGCGCGAATCCCGCCTGCCGCAACATCGCTTCGACCTCGTTCGGACGATTGAATCGAAAATGCGTTGGATAGACGTCTTTTCGATGGCGGGTTTCCATCTGCGACACAATAGCCGGATGCCAGCGATTAGGAACGACGCGCGCAGCCAGCGTGACAATGTCCAACCAGTTCGGCGTCAACGCCAGCAACCGCCCGCCGGGAATCAACACACGACGAATTTCCAGCAACAACGGCAGCGGCGTTTCGACGTGTTCAAAAACCATGTTGGCCGTCGCCAGATCGAAGCTGCCATCGGCAAACGGCAATGCCCCAGTTCCAATCTGCAACCGCGCATCGCAGGAACGATTTTCGCGCAAAGCGGCCAGATCAGGATCAACTCCGACAATCAGTTTGGCGCGAGGCCGCAACTTCTCCTCGATCGCTTCGCCATTGGTCAACCAGCGCGGAACCAGATGACGACCGCATCCAACATCCAGCCAGGTCGTCGTTGGAGTCAATGCCGCTTCAATCCGCTCGAAATACGGATACATGGGATGCGCGATTCGGCGCTTTTCCGGTTGGCGCGGCAAAAATGCGCTGCTGAATCTAATGCGGTCGCAAGCCGCATACCAGCGGCGCGCCAACGCATTTTGCTGAACTCGGCGAGCGATTGAAAACCCGAATTGCCGCAATGTAGCCGCCTCGACCTGGCAAAACCCCTGCCCTCGCAACGCTCGCCAAATCTGCGCGCTGCTTTTCAAAACGTGCATGGGACGGTCGTCGTCTTCGCCTGTCTGGCAGTTAAACGCAAATTCTCCGCCGACGCGCATCGAGCGATGGATTTGCCGTAATTCGATTTCTGGACGCGGCAGATGCTCGAAAACATCCACCGCCGTCACGAACTCAAATTCATCGTCCGGCAATGGCTGCCTGTTCAAATCAATCAAATCGGCGTTCAAGCCTCGTCGTTGCAATCGCCAACGCGCGAATTCCAGCATCGCCGGAGAAATGTCTGCCAACGTCACACGGAATCCATGTTGCGCGAACAACAACGCATTCGCGCCGACGCCTGCGCCGAAATCCAGATACCGGCTTGCGCCCAGACGCCGCGCGTAATGCAACAGTTCCACGTTGACGGCATTTGTCGCAGTGTCTGTGGCGTGCCACCAGACGTGCTCGAAAACATAACTTTGCGTCGAACGGTAAAAGTGTTTGATCTGTTCGGGCGTGCGTCGTTCGGCGAATTCCCATTCGCGTTTGGAATCGGCCAATGCGCTTTCACATCGCCGCCGAGCTTCTTCGCGGCTGATGTTGTAAAACTCCGCCAGTTCGCGCAACGCGCTTTCGACCAAATCGGTTTCGCCCGGCAACAACAATGCTTCGCGCCAGACGGCTATGGTTTCCTGATTCATAACAAAACGTCCGCTATTGCTGCTGATGATCGCGGAACAGCAGCATCGCCAGCGGCGAAGCCAGCAACCCGACAATCGTGCCGCGAACTTGCGCGCGCTGACGCGGAATCGTGTTTACTGCGCCTGCATCCTGTTCGCGCCAACGACGCGGCAAGGTGCGAATCAACCAGTACAGCATGCGCATCGCATACAGGTCGCCGCGCAGCGCGTGTTTGACGATGTATGCTGCGTTGGCTTTGCCGTAGCCGTAAATCAACCGGCACGCCTGTTCGGGAGTTTCGCGGTCGTGGTCGTGGCAGACCAGCACGTTCGGCGCATAGACAAACTCATAACCCGCTTTCAACGCGCGATAAAACAATTCAATGTCTTCGCCGCCCGCGAAAAAGGTTCCTGCGCCAAGCCGCACATCAAACCAGCCTGCGCGGTCGAACACTTCGCGGCGAAAGGCCATGTTCGCGCCCATTCCCAAACTGCCGCCGCTGGGGAATCTGGTTTCCAATCGTTCGTCGGGCGTGTAAATCGCCACGTCCTGCAGCGTGTCGCGCGCCAACAACACGCGCCCGCCGAGCACGTGCAGATTCGGATTCTTGAATTCGCGGTGAATTTCGTCCAGCCAGTTTTCCGTCACCAACACGTCGTCATCTGTGAAAACAATGACGTCGCCGCTGGCTTTGTTCAATCCCAGATTGCGCGCGCGCGAAAGTCCCGCCCTGTCTTCGCGCAAAATAAACAGCCGGTCGGCCAGAAACGGGTGGCGCAAGACGAAATCGGCAATGGTGTCGCCGAATTCCGCGTTCGAGCAATTGTCCACAACTATCAGCTCGTATTCGTAATCGCCCGCGAACCGTTGTTCGGCGAAACGTTCCAGCATCGCCGCCAACGGCTTGGCGCGATTGCGCGTACAGACAACGACGCTCAGCTTCATTCGCGTTCCTCCGGCGGCAACCCAAGCGCGTCGTAATACTGAGTGATGACTTCACGCGGTTCGCCTTCGGTTTTGAGATGCCCGTGTTCCAGCAAAAAAACCCGGCTGCACAATCGTTCAACCGCCGACATATCGTGCGAAACAAAGACAATGGTCATGCCGCTGCGTCGAAGCTCTTCGATGCGTTGCAGACATTTGCTTTGAAACGCGGCATCGCCAACCGCCAACACTTCGTCCACCAGCAGAATGTGTGGATTGATAAACGCCGCGACGGCAAATCCCAACCGCACATACATCCCCGACGAATAGCGTTTTACCGGCGTGTCAATGAAGCGTTCGATTTCGGCGAATTCGACGATGCGGTCGAACCTGTCGCGCACGTCCGCCTGGCGCATGCCCATGATCGAACCATACAGAAACACGTTTTCGCGCCCGGTCAGTTCGGGATGAAAACCCGCTCCGACTTCGATCAACGAAGCCACCGACCCGCGCACGCTCAATTTGCCGTAAGTCGGATAGACAATCCGAGCCAGCAATTTCAGCAGCGTGCTTTTGCCGGAACCATTCGCGCCAATGAACCCGACGGCTTCTCCGGCTTCTATTTCCAGGCTGACTTCGCGCAACGCAAAAAATTCGTCGGCGCTGCCCGTTCCATTTCGAGCGAACAAGCGCATGAAATCTTCTCGAAACGACCGCGCGCCCAACTGGCTCAGCCGATAACGTTTGGAAATGTTGTCCAGCGTAATGATTTTCATCGGTAATGCAGGAAAAACTCCGCGTTCAATTGTAGCCTGCCGCGACTGTGAAGTATGATCTGCCGCCGGTTGGTCAGCCAGCCGATTGGCGAAATCGAAAATCAGTCCTCCGCGTAAACATCTGTTGCTCAGCCCTGACGCTCTGACAGTGGGAATAGTTCTTTTTTCGCAATCTCCGCTACTTTACTGCTTCAGCAGACATACGCAATCAATGTCGGGAGAATCTGGCTGTTCGTCGGCCATGATGTTTTGCGTAAAACCGCCATTAGCTGGTGTATCACAAACTGCTCGTTTGTCCGGTAAGTCCTCGCCAGACAGAAGCGCCAGCAACAAAGCCAGGAGTAAATGTGATGAAAATCGGATCATGCCAGTTGAACCAAGAGTCAGCCACTGGTTTTTCGTCGAATCGAACTGAAGTTGCCGTCGGCGATGCCCCCCCTCTGATTCTGGTCTGCGATAACCAGGAATCCAGGCGGCAATACGTTCAGCAAGCAATCTCCTGTTGCGGCGCCAAACCCGATTGCCTTGATTGTGGTGAAAGCTCGACGACGATTCAAAACCTGCTTTCAGCCTTGCCCGGCCAACGAAGCCTGGTTGCCGTGTTCGCCGTCAGCGGCCTGCCATCGCCCGACAACGGCGTTGTTGAAATGATTCACTCGCTGAAGGAAAGAGGGTTCAAGATCGTCGCCTACGAAGACGGAGCATCGGAATGGCCGCTGGGCCTTCAATGCCAGGCTTTGTTGGCAGGTTCGCAATGTTTGCTGGACAGCGCGCAACCGGATTTTGACCGCGAACTGAAAGATCGCCTGCTTCAATTGCTGAGCGAGGAATCGCAGCAAATTGCCCTTGATGCCAAAATCAAAAACGAAATGAAGCAACTCGGACTGGTTGGTGAAAGCGAAGAAATGGTTTCGGTCTTTCGTTCGGTGATGCGTGTCAGCACCCTGAGCGATTTGTCCACATTGATTACAGGCGAAACTGGAACCGGCAAGGAATTATTGGCGCGCGCCATTCACCAACTTGACCAGAAACGTCGTCACGGGCCTTTTGTGGCAATCAACTGCGGCGCGATCAATCCGGGCGTCGCCGAAAGTGAACTGTTCGGCCACCGACGTGGGGCTTTCACCGGCGCGGAAAAAGACCGACGAGGATTGATTCGCTCGGCCAACGGTGGCGTGCTGTTTCTGGATGAAATCGGCGAGCTTGACGCCGGACTTCAGTCAAAATTGCTGCGCGTCTTGCAGGAAAACCGCGTCCTGGGCGTGGGCGATGACCAGGAAAGCCAGATCAATATTCGAGTCATCGCCGCCACCAATCGTAACCTGAAAACCATGGCCGAAACCGGCTGTTTCCGCGCCGATCTTTTCTACCGTTTGAACCTGCTCTCGATTCACGTGCCTCCATTGCGCCAACGTCCCGCCGACATCAAACCGCTGATCGAACACTTTCTACGCAAACATGCCGCTTTGAGTCCCAAAGCTTCAGTTGCCATCGGTAACGGTTACCTGACGGCGCTGACGTTGCTGGAATTGCCCGGCAACATACGCCAACTCGAAAACATCGTCCGCTGGTCAATCGTCAACAAACAGGACGAATCCGCTCTCAACCTGAGCGATCTGCCGCAGGAGGTGTTGGAACAACTTGTCCGCCTGAACAATTCGTTTCAGTCGCCGGCGACGACTGCGATTGAAAATACAAACGAGAACAAGCAATCGGATTTATCCGGACACTTGATGCAAATCATGAATGCTCGCAATTGGAGTCTTGCCCAGTCGCTGGAGTATTGCGAAAAGCTGTTGCTGGAATCAGCGCTGCACCTTTCTCACGGAAACCAGACGCAAACAGCAAAGCTCCTGGGGCTGACTCCGCGCAGTGTTTACAACAAACTTCGCAAACATCATCTCGACCATTAACTCGCCAGACACGAAAGAACTCACAGGTCAGAAATCTTTTTCCTGGCTTTCCCAACCTTGCCGGAAGACCTTTTCCGATCGGCCATTTTACCGGTCGCACTTACCGCAACCGGGATTTCCGTCAACACCCATAAATTTCATCACTTAACAAAGCTAAAGCATCTGCCTTGCCAGGCTTTCTGCTGCGGCACGCGCTTTGCCGATACATGGGTGTGCGAGGTCTTGCGAGGAAAGGTTTTCAACTTTGAACATCGTTCAGGAGTGATCGTGGATTTACGAAATCAATGGGTCAGTTTCAGGATTGGCGACGTTTACCTCCCGGATCCTCAGCAAATCCTGCTCGAATTGCATGGCAACGATTTACTCAAAGGCCGGGTAGCCGATTTATCCGATCACGGAATGCAGCGAGAAGCGTTCGCAGTGGTCGAGGTCGAAGGCCTCAAACAGCCGGTCATCGTTCCGGTGGATCGGCTTCTGGATGCTCAGTGAATGATCAGGTTCAATCCACGATTTGTTGTCCCGCGCATCACCGTTCACCGCGTTCCAACAGGAACGCGCGGCACACTGGCGACAGCGCAGATGATCGGGCAACTGATAGCAGAAGGCGCAAAGGATTTTTATGTCCGGCAGAAAGCCATTGAAATTTTTCGAGCCTATGGCGTGCCGCCGAAAGATCGTTTCGGCGAAATCTGCGCGCTGTTTGATTGGGTGCGGCGGAACATCCGTTACACGAGAGATATTTTTCAGGTCGAATTGCTGCACACCGCCCGGCGCATGATTGAACTGAAAGCCGGCGATTGCGACGACATGACCATTCTGCTTGGCGCGATGCTCAAATCAACCGGGCATCCCGTCAGGCTGGCGCTGGTCGGTTTTCAACCTGCCAGGCCACACGTTTACACCCACATTTACCCTGAAGTGAATGTGGGCAGCCGATGGGTGGCTCTGGACGCAACGATGAACAAGCCGATTGGCTGGGCGCCGCCCGCGATCTGGAAACGAATTTGTGAAATCGAAAAGGAAGGAATTCGATGCTCATCCAAGACATGCTGACCGGGTACATACACGAAGTCCCCGACCAGCCGTATGGCGGATACCTTGAAGGGTATGGTCAACCTTACGGCGGATACGTTGGGAACTACGGCCAAGCTTATGGCGGATACTATGGGAGCTACGGCCAGCCTTATGGCACTTGGCAGCAACATCCGCAACAGTATGGCCAGGTGTTTTATGACGGGTTTGGCAATCCGGTCGGGCTGCCGTTTCTGGCTGCGCTTGCGCCGCTGGCAGCTAAAGCTGTTCCGTTGATTGCCAAGGCTGTGCCGGCAATTGCCAGCAAGATAGCGCCAATGGTGTCGAAAATAGCTCCGATGGTTTCTCAGGCGTTGCCATCCATGATGTCCATGCTGCCGGGGGGCCAAGGCCCTTTGCCTTTTGCGCCTCCTGAATCGCAAATACCGGCTAGCTCATCCGTGCCGATGTCACCGATGACTCCGGCAGAACTGCCCGCGCCTGCGCCGATTCCAGCCGCCCGGATGATTCCGCCTGCATCGGCAGTTCCTGGCGCGTTCCCATATCAAATGCCGGTCAGACGACGCAGGCGAAGACGAGTCAGATTTATGCGACGGACAGCGACACCGCCTCTCCCGCCGCCTCAGGCACCAGACACGGAAGAGCCTGCTGACCCCGTATCAGGCTACGGATATTACGGTGGCTTTCGGGGTTATGGCTGGCGATAAGCGGCTTCGCCAATCATCCACCATTCATCAGCGAAGAGGAGAACTTATGCTCGTTCAAGACCCGCTTTCAGGTTATCTGCACGAAATCCCGGATGCGTTGGCTTATTACCAGGAAGCTCCGGATGCTTTGGCCTATTACGGAGATTATGGCGATTACGGCGATTACGGATACGGCTATTACAACGGTTATGACGAGTACCTGGATCCAAACATGGCTGAATATCCCGCAGAGTCAGGCGGCTACGGTCTTTTCCCAGGAATTCTTTCCAAGATCGTTGGCGCAGTCACAGGAGGTGGAGGAGCGCCGCCATTACCGATTCCGCCACTGCCATTGCCTGTTCCGCTGCCTTTTCAACCGACAGGCGCTGCTTTCGTGCCTTCTCCGGGAATGCGGGAGTACATAGCATCGGTTGTTAAAGAAGTGCTTGCGCAAACTCAACCTACGCCTGGCCAGATGTTCAACCAAGGCGGTTATCCAGCCAGACGCAGGCGACGTCGTTGATTGAGGTCTGTCAGTTCTATGCAATCGCACCGTCAAATTTTGCCGATGCCTTGTCACAACTTCTTCTGAAACTACTGAACCAAGGAGAACACTTCATGCTCACTCAAACCGATTATGCCGGGTATTTGCAGGAAGCGCCGGATTTCGCGGAAGGCCCCGAAAGTTACGTGGGGGAATTTCCCTTTCCGATGCTTCCGCCATTTCAGGCACAACCCATGCCATTTATGCCGGGTATGCCTTCGCCATTTCCTGCAATGGGAACGCAGCCTCCGTGGTGGCGATGGCCATTGATTCACTTCTCATGGATCAACCAGTTTCGTCCCTGGCGTCAGCCACCGTTTTTGTCCATGTGGCGATTGCGGCAACCTTTTGACCAATCAGGACCTGCCAGACAAATGGCTTTGATGCGTTGGCAACAACAGCAAGGCATGTCGCCAGGAATGATGCCGGGCCAAATGCCCGGAATGATGCCGGGCATGCCGTATCCCGGAATGCCCGGAGCAATGACGCCCGGATACCCAGGACAGCCCGGATTGCCGGGCTATCCAGGACAGCCCGGCGTACCCGGATTCCCAGGGCAACCGTTCCCTGTTGCAGCGGCAGCCGGTGGAGGTCGCAGGCGTCGTCGTCGTCGCCGTCGCTAAAACCAACCCGGCGAAGTTCCATTGACAGTCATCACCACGCAACACGACAAAGCCGGATCGGTGGAAAGGGTTCGATGAGTTATTTCCTGACAGTCCGTTCGACCGAACAGGATTGCCGTTGCGGCCAGCGCCGCCATTGCCTGCAACAAGGTCAATCACTGTTTCGCCGATTTCATCGCTTTCCCGATTCCGAAATCATCCGCCGTCCTTGTCGCCGGGTGATTCCGAAAGTGCTGGTCAAGCTGGGGCGGTTGCGCGGATTGATTTACAGCTCCGACCGAGGCCAGCCCGGATGCGACAGGACTTTCATTCACTTTATGGAAACGCCTCCGCTGCTGGCCTGCGACCCGGAGGGAACTCAGCTTTATGTCATTGACGGCAATTACCGCGTCACGCATCGCGGCATCGAAGGCTGAGCAATGACAAGAGGAAACGGCGATGAACAGCAATCGCGGGTTTAACGAAGTCATGATCGTCAACCCATACGAACCAGGATCAGAAACCAACCAAGGAGCCAAACTTATGCGATTTCATGCTGCACCCCAATCAATGGGTTATTACGGGGGCTATTACGCCGAAGCGCCGGAGATGTATGGCTATTACGCCGCGACGCCCGCCGGTTACGGCTATTACGGCAACCTGCCGGATGCTTATGGCGAAATCGAGCCGGGTTACGCCGAATACGATCCGATGGGCTATTACGGCGAATACGAACCGGTCGGGTACTTCGCCGAAGAATATCCGATGGGTTATTACGCCGAGTATGACCCGATGGGCTATTACGCCGAATACGAACCGATGGGTTATTACGGCGAATATGAACCGATGGGTTATTACAACGAATACGAACCGATGGGCTATTACAACGAATACGAGCCTGTCGGGTATTACGCCGAAGCCACGGAAATGCCGGGGTACGCGGAATACGATCCGATGAGCATGCAACCGGGAATGGCCGAGTACGGCGATTATTCCGGTTACGTGCGCGAAACCCGCCCACGGTTCAACGCCGGCTGTCCCATGCCCACCAATGTTAATGGGCTGGGTGAAGCCGACGTGCTTCAGGGATACGTTCGCCCGTCAACCGTGAATCCGACGTGCAACCAGTTCACGCCTCAGCCGGGGCAGGAACCAATGCCGCCGGACAATTTCAAACCGCTGTGGTGAGCCTTCGGGCACTTTATCAACCAGACAAATCGTCATCATTCCAACCAACCAGGAGGTTAAATCATGGCTGTCGTCAAAGGCATCAGAGAGAAAGTACACCTTCCACTTTACGATTCGATCACGGTGAAGAAAGAGGAACAGTGGAGAAAAGACCAGGGATCAAGCACGCTGAAATTTTTCATTGATGTGCAAGGCAAAACCAAGCTGGAAACCAACATGCAAAGCGCTTCGCAGCTTTCGCATTACAACACATTCGAGGCGCGGGCAATGCGCGTAGTGGTCAGCGATCTGCCCGCGGAATTCCCGTCTGAAACCACCGCTGAAGATGAAGGGTATGACGTTGTTGATGATTCTGAAGAGGAGAACATCTTTCACATCATTCAGGCCGCTGGCCCATCAAACGGAGCAATCGGAGCGATAAACGTGGCCGGAACGGCAGTTCAGGGAACATTCGAACCCAACTTCGTCAGCCCTGCTGGCTCAACAACCCCGGTAGCCGGCGCAGTTCCGATTTCAGCATCTCTTGAAATCGGGCTGGACAGAATCGTGGAATTACTGCGGGAAGCCAGGGCCAGCGAAGACGGTTCCATTTCCCTATCACCTGATGACGATGAAGTCACGGTAACGGCAGGCAACCAGGATTTGACTGAAAATCAAATTGAGAGGTTGATAACTTTCGGCGCCTCAATTCCGGTTTCCATTTCAGACTTGGAATTTTTACTCAGCGAATTGCAGGAAAAAGATGTCCCGCCCGATTTCCAGCTCGAAAAAGAAGGCGGCATCACCAAGTTCATCAACAAATTCATCTACAACACGGTCACGACATTTTATGTCGGCGAAAAGATCATGATTCAGATGCCGACGTTTTTCTTCCCATCTGGAGCGGGCGCAATGAATGGCCACGCCGCGACACACGGCGAGCCTGACCCGATGGCGACGTTCCGCTTTGCAGAACCAATCAACATTGACCGACAGCAGAATTTCCGCGTGGAAATCGAAGTTCCTGATTCCGACGTGCTCAAGGAATTGCAGCGCGTTTACGGCCCGTTGTTCGTCTGGGTCGTGCTGGACGGTTACATGACGCGCGATGTCCAGTAATGGCATTGCCTGGATGGTGATGATTCGGCGGTCAGCGCGCGGCGATGGCAGGTTTGCTGCCTGACGTTGACGTGCGCTGATCGCACACGAACTTTTTCGGCGGGAATGAGCATGTTTTCCAATCAACCGCGAATCAGAAGAAGAGGCGCTGCCCGAACGGCGGTTCAACCGTTTCCGCCTGCCACCGCGCAAAGCGGTTCCGAAGGGATGATTATCCCTTACGACCACGCGGCGACATTCGAGCTGACCGGGCGCCCCGGCAACATCGTGCAAGGCGTCGTCAATGTCGGCAGCGACGGTGTGTTCGTGGCGACGGCCATCGGGTACGGTTTCGAAGAGCAAAGAACCAGACCGATAGAAGCCCCATTGCCGACGAGTTCGACACCCCCTTCAATCGCTCCCGGCGATTTTACGCTCGGCCAGTTCCCGATTGCAGCGCTGATCGAAGGGTTCAGGTTCAACCCGCGCAGCCAGCAATCCGTTTTCACTCCGCCCAGACAACCGGGGCAACCTCTTCCGCCTGGCGCTGACGCCGTTTTCTTAAATGAGCCTTTCGCCCGCGGCCAGTTCTTTGGCGCTCGTGGCGTTCTTGAACGCATTCAACCGCCAACCGATCTTTCATTCTTCTTCAGCATTGTTGACAGTGGCACGGGACGCGAATTTCAGGATCAACCGGCGTACAACCTGGCTTCGTTGGGAAAAAGCAACGGCGAACGCCCGTTTCGGTTGCTGGCGCGCCCGCTGTCGTTCGTGCCGCGTTCGACCTTGCGACTGCAAATTGCCGAACACACCGAAGGCGCGCGCGGCACGCTGTTCATCGTGCTTTATGGATACAAAATTCTGGCGTCAGCCTGCGCCGAACCACTGGCCAGAAGCTGGGTGACGACTCCACAGGGTTGTCCGGTCGAACTGGTCGGCGAACCGGACGCGCGCGCCATTCCGTTCGATTACGTCACGACGTTTGATTTGACCGGCAATCCCAACAATCTGATCGAAGACGAAATAAGCGTTAACGTGGACGGCGGATTCATCGCCACCAGCATAGGGTATGGGCTGGCCGTCGAAGAGCGCAGCATCACCGTCGAGTTAAATCACATCAGCGAAGTCGTTGACACGGCCTTGCGAAGCGCAATCAGCGGATGGAGTCGCACCACGCCAATTGACCTCAATCAATTCCCGCTGCGTTTGCTCCCATCAAACGCCTTGCTTGGCGGCATACGCATGCGCCCAAATTTCCTGCGCGTTGCACTGGACAACAACGGATCGCTGGCCACGCAATTTCCGGGAAACCTGATTAACAGCATATTTGAACCGCTCAACAAACCTGATGACGTTTCGTTCCGCTACGAAATTTTTGACGGCGGCACAGGCCACGAATTGCAGAACCGCCCGCTGAATAACGTCGCCGGTCTGGGCATTGCCAACGGCGACCGGCCTTTCAAAAAGCTGGCGCGGCCCATGTCTTTTCTGCCGCGTTCGACGATTCGCGTCAAAGTCGAAGAGCGATTCGGGCGCGGCACGCTGTTCATCGCCTTTCAGGGATACAAACTGATCGGCGGCGCGCAAGCAGCCTCAGCAGGAGGAAGACGATGACGCCCACCGCCAGAACCATACAAACGCGACCCGTCATTCGCGCAGCGCCTGAACCCGACACGCAACGTTCGATCCCGTTCGATTACACCTTCAAATTCGATTTGAGAGGCGAACCGAATCGCACGCATCGGTCGGTGGTGACTGTCAGCGTGGAATCCAGTTTCACGGCGGTTTCCGTTGGCTACGGCGTGATTCCAACGGTGACGCCAATCATATTTGGTCCGTCACCACAAATAGTGATCCAGGATAAATTGGTTTCGCTGCGGAACCTCAATTTCAACCACCTGCTTAACGCGCTTCAATCATCTGCTGCGAATAACAGTGTGTTCCGCTCAGAAACCGGTACTGAGGTAGCGCTCAATGCAGGCATTCGGCTCAACCCGCAATTCGCAGAGTTGGCCTTACTTGATAGCGGGAATGGCAGACTGCCCGGCGACGTGTGGCAAAGTCTTTTTCAAGTGGTCAGCGCGCCTTCTGGCGAAATCCAGTTTCTGTACGCGCTGTTTGACGACGGGTCAGGCCGTGAATTCCAGAGCGAGCCGTTGCTGAACACCGCAGGGCTTGGCATTTCAAACGGCGACCGTCCGTTTCGGTATTTCGCGCGACCGATCACATTTGCGCCGCGTTCGACGATCCGAATGGAAGTGACTGAAAAATCGGACTTCCAGGGCGAACTTCATGTTTCGCTGCACGGGTACAAAGTGCTGGGCACGCCGGGCACGCCTACTGCTGCGAATCGCCGCTTGCGACGGCGAGGGCGGAGCCAACGATGAGCAATCGCATCAACAGCAGGCTGAGTTACGGCGCGCAGAATTTGTGGCCGTCGAACCATTCGCCGGTCGAATCGGCGGGCGGGCTTTGCACTGCCTGCGGTGTGCCTTTCGATTCACAGTATTTCGACGAATCAGGCATCGTCACGGCTCCGGAACCAGGCGAAAAAGTGACTTTGGCCGAATTCAATCTGCCGCCGCAATACTGCGGCGTCCTGGAATACTTTTCGCAATTCACTGACCAGTACGTGACCAATCGCGCGGCAATCCGAACCTTGGGAATTGAATGGTCAATTCAAGCGGACGGCAGCCCATTGTTTCCTTATTTGGGACTGGATCGAATCATCAACCCCTGGGGTGAATGCTCGTTTCCGATCTCGATACGGCTGCCGGAAAACGCGACGATCCGATTCATCGCGCGAGGCGTTCCAATCAGCGGCCCAAGCCCGATCAATGAAATCGGCGGCAGACTGATGGGGCGATTCTGGTTTAACACGGCATACGGCGATGTTGTTCGGCGGCATTCATAACTCGGATAGCACGTTGATCCATGTGCAGTCGGGACGCGCTTATCGCGTCGCGTCTCCCGAATCGAACGCCAGAGTGACGCGTGAACTGGCCGGCGAACTCAGCCGCGTACTGGAAAGATTCGCCGTCGAGTCGGGATTCGATGAGCGGCAAAAGGTCAGCGTTTTTTTCAAGCCAGGCATTTTCGGGCATCACCAGCTTGGTCGAGCGGCTGACATTTACGCCGTCGGAGGTGTCGGCATTGACGAATGGAAACGCCGTTGGGACGAGGCTTGCCGCCGCGTAGAGCAAATGCCTGATGCTGCGGCTCGCCAGATCATCGCCAAACGCGAACCGGTGACCAATCTCGGTTGGCGGCTTTACAAGGCGCTGCAACTTTACGGGCGCTGGGCGCAACCGTATGGATTTCCAATTCAGCTTTTCGGACCCTGGACACGCGCCGAAGGCCCCTGGCGATTCATCAGCGACCGTTTGCTGCACGCACACAGGGATCACATTCACGTAGCGAAATGAAATTCCCCTTCGCTACGAATTTATCAACTCAACGAAGAGAGGTCTGTTATGACGCGCCAATTTGTCAGTCGCAACCTGTTCAGCGAATCACAGCGTGTGGGCACGTTCACACCAGCAGTTACGTCATTCGATGATCCTTTCGGTTCGCCGGTTCGCGTCATGCTGATTGCGATCCGCCATGACCCACAACCACCAGTCTTTTATGGGCATCATTTGTTGCAGCGTTTGCAGGCGTTGCTGGCTGCGCCCGACGATTCGGCAGAGTTCGACCTGCAAGAACCGCCCTTAAGGCCTGCCTCACGAATCCCGGCGGAAAATTTCGAGAAAACTCGCGCGCTATTACCGCCACGCTTTTTGCCGCCGCTGCCATTGCCGCCTGCTTCGAACGAACAACACACGCCCAAACCCAGGCTGGTGCATGGCGACCTGCTCGCAGACAGTAACGGGCAGCTTTACGAAAAATTCGGGCGGCAAGTGCGCCCATTGCAAAGCGTGGTGTCGGGGCCTCGCGGAGAAATCCTTGAACTCATGCCTCGCTCTCACCGGGATTCAGCGGTCAACCGCCGCGAAACGGCTGCCGATGTCAGAGATGCTGAGCCGGTTTCCGATAAACAGCCCGATCCGGCAGCAACCACAACTTCTGTTTCATCGGTAAAGATCTCCGACGATTCGGCAGCCGCAAATAACAGGCCTGCTTTCATTCGACAATCAGCGCCTGCGCCACACCGACCACGTCCGGATTTGCGACGCAAACAAATCGCGCGTCCGAGCGAATTGAACCAGGCTCGCCAAACCCCAATCGCTTCGCCGACTCAGCAAACTCAGAGAGAGCGCCAATCGTCATCTGCGCCCCAACCGGTTCAGGCCAATCCAGAAGCGACCAATTCGCCAACCGCCGTCGCCGAACTGAAAATTGCCATCCCGGAACAATGGCTCAAACCCTGGGAGTTCCGCATCAGCCGAGAAGAAGCGCTCTATGACCAGCAGCACGAAGCCAAGGTCAGCCGTTCGCTCTTCAATACGGTTCGCAATTTGAAACGTCGTTTTGCAACCAACGAGGCGTTTCGCAAATGGCAATCTTTGCTTTCGGGGCGAAACCCCGAAGAACAGCTTTGGGATGTTCGCCCTCCCACAGGTTATTTAGGTCATCCGCAAGTGCGCGAATGGGCGCAACAGACGATGGCTTTGGCCGGATACGATCCGCGCGTGATGTTGCCGGAATGGGAAATTTTCTGGCGGCGCAAAGGAGTGTGAGTATGAGGTCTCGCAGACGAAAACGAAGACAGTCGGGAGCAATTTCTCCAATCAATCCGCCAACCGCTCTGCCGCTTGATCCGGCCACCGAAATCGAACAATCCATCGAGGCGCGTGACAAGCTTGAAGTCAGTCTCTCCTTGTTCGATTCCAAACGCGAACAGGCCAGGCAACTTTTCCTGCGTTCTTTGGCGGTGGAATTGCAAACCTTGGACATTTCCACTGACCGTCTATTGGCAAGATTTGCGGTCTGGAAAAGCGACGAAACGCGCTCTGTCGAAGAGAAAGACGCGCAGCAATTGTTTCTGTCGTTGCTCAAACAGCGTATCGAAAACTTCAAGGCGAATTCTCCGGCAGACGCCATCAAGGCGCTTCAAAACATCATCACGCGGCTGACCGAAGAGCGCGGCAAACCCAACGCAGATCAGCCAGCCATCAACGCTCGACTGGGAAAACTGGGCGAGGAATTGAAAGCCTTGCAAATCGTGTTGCCTCCTGCGCCGCCGCGCGAACCAAAAGAACGAGAAAAACCGCCCGAACGAAAAGCGGAAGCGAAATCCGGCAGCGACAAATCGGCTAAAAAATAGAGGAACATCGTATGGGCTACATCTCTTCAAACGAAGATTTTCAAACTGTCGGGGCGTTCGGCTGCGGCGGCAATTGCGGCTGTACGCCATGCGCCGCGCGCAGGTTTGGAAACCCCGGTCTGACTGCCACTGGCTTGGCTGAATGGTATGAAGAAGACGATGAGCCTGATCCTCCGGCTCAACCCACAATGAACGGTCGTAACGGATCGGCAATGGGTGAAACTCCGGAGCGATTGGTATTGCAACCGCCGCCGCTCCTGCAACCGCCCATACCTGCTTGGAAACGGCGAACGCAAAGGTGGATGGATAGCAATCTGCCACAGCTTCGATTGGATCCGCAGTTCATGCCGCTCCCTGGAGGCGTACCGGGCGTTCCTCCTCCACCGCCACCTCCCAGTCAGATTAACTTACGTCTGTCGCAGCAATATCAGGAGGACTTGATTAAACGTTGGCAGGAGCAAGAGCGATTGAATCGCATGGTAAATCCGCCTACATCTTTATCGCAGCGGGTTTCGTTGGGCGATGCAATTCGAAAATATATGGATACGAACCTTGAAAGTCTGCTGAGTAACCTGCGCGTGCCTCGCGCTTTGCGCGGCCCAATTCGTGGAGCCGTCAGCAATGCCATTGGAAAAGGCGCTACCGAAGCATTGGACAAGGCATTATCCGCCGCTGGCGTCAGCAATAGTCAGGTCAGAGAAGCGATTGGCGCTAGTGTACGCGCAGCAATGGAAACAATTCGCGTGCGATAACAACGAAATGAAATGGCGTCGCTGACATACCAACAGGAGCGGCCTTACAGCCAGTTTGCCAAGGCATATGACCAAACGATTGGCTGGCCTACGTTTTTACGCACGCGGCGCAGCTTTGAAACGTTGGTGCGACGATACAACATCCAGTTTCGCAACGCCGCCGACTTGGGTTGCGGCACTGGGCTGTTTGCCAATTACTTGAATCAACGCTGGGGCGTGCCCGTGTGGGCGGTGGATTTATCGCCGGAGATGTTGCGCGTTGCCGAGCGAAACTGTCCGGGTTCGAGTGTGCGGTTGCTGCATCAGGACATTCGTCGCTTGCGATTGCCGGAACCGGTTGATCTGGCGACCTCGAATTTCGACGCCCTGAATCATCTGACCGGCAAAGACGATTTGCGAGTGGCTTTCCAGCGCGTAGCCGAAAACCTGCGCCCGGGCGGTTATTTCTATTTCGATTTGATTACGCCGTGTTTTCCGCTAAGCAAACGAGCGGTTTATGTGCGCAAGATCGCAGCGCAACACCGTCAAGTGACACAACTGATTCGCTGGAACCCGACGCGCCGGATCATTTCCATCACCGTCGCTGTGCAATCGTCCGATTCGCCAAGGGCGAAACTGGAATTTCACCGCGAGCGCGTTTACTCGTTCGAGGAAGTTGGTCGCTGGCTGATGGACGCAGGTTTCATCATTCGCGGCGTGCATGATGAACAGACGCTGGAACCGGCCAGCGCGTGTCCGAGCAGAATCATTGTCGTTGCTGAAAAGGCTATTGCTACTAAGCAGCAATTTGCGCCAATCAAGGAGAATTTACATGTACATCACTGATCGTAGCTTGATCGGAGTCGAATCAAATGAATTTGCTGAACGTTATCCTGTACCACGTTTTTCTGGCTCCTTGTCAGAAGCCAGTTCACAATATTGGGTACGGTGTAAATGTGGGAACACGATGCTTCAGCCCTGGCCAAATGGCCGAAATTCTCAGTGGGTTCGCAATAACCTTTTTCCTAACTGCTCCTGTAAATTGCAATGTTTTCAGCGAGTGCCTCCTGGAACAGTGCCCAAACTAATGAGAAATGGAAAGCAAGTCTGGATGTATTGCCGGCGTGGAGATGTAATTGGTTTTATGGCTATATGGCCCAATGAAACGCTGGCTGAAGCAGCAAATCGGATATGTCCTGGCGGGCAAGGTGCGCCTCAGTGGGATTATTACATCGAAGTGAAATGTTCTGAAGTTGGTCCCCAATAACTCTCAAGCGGTAAACTGGGCGTTGAGACAGGAATTACGCTCTAAAATTTACGCCGATGAAGGAGAGCTGAAATGTATTTCTATGATCGCCAAATTTCCGGCTTTCAATCTGCAGTTGCTGATGTTCCGTTTGATTATTCCCGGTTGAATGGGCTTTCCTACGGAGCGTTCGGCCAAGTTGGGGCAATTCTACCCAAAGTTTCTACGTTCAATTTTCGGAATACCGGGACCACTGATGCGGAAAATTGTTGCCGTGTTTGTACCAGTCCTCTTCTGCCGCGAACCGGAAGCCGTCTCAACCTCGGCGTCGGGTTAAGAGGAAATGGTGCCGCTCCCTTGAGAGCGGCCAATGGTATGGAATTGGCGTTTACAATTGCAGGCCATCGTCCCGGCTTTGAATATGACATTCTTAGAACAAGGCGGAACGCTATTTGGCAACGAGTTGGCGGAGTTTGGTCACGCGTAGGCGCATACGATCCAATGGGCACTGGAGACGATGCAGGTCATACTGATGAATGTTTGAGAATCAGCAGAACTAATAGAATCTTCGTGATAGATATATCGGGATGGCCTTTTAGAACACTTCCGGCACCGGCCGGATTTTTCTTCACAGGTGCTGCCGCAACCGAGGTCGTTCTGCGAATGAGCGCCGCCGAATGGGTTAGTGCAAGAAACCAAGCTGAAGGAATCCCTTGGACTCCGCTGGAACTACCGCCATTCCAGGATGGAACCAGACGGCCGCACATTTATTGGCACACGATTACCTGGCTGGTTCGCAATCCGGCTGGGAATCCTGCCGGCACCTGGGTGCTAGGGCCGCGCAGCAGGATTCAGTTGGGATCACTTCCAGAGACTGTTATCAACTCTGCACCTTCGTAATATACGAGCAGGCGTTGCGACAACTCGCGAAATTATCTTTCAAGTATCTCGGCTGGGATAACGATGTACATTTACGATCAACATTTGTTCAATGCGCCGCCGCTCGACAATGGGTATCACGAACAATATCCGTCGAGCAGGTTCGCCGGATACTTTGCCCAGGCTCCGGCGCAGGCCAAAGATCAGATTCAGTTCATCACCGCCGAAGTCACCAGGCTGGAAAAGAACAAGAGGGTTGAGCTTTCGTTCAGAGCGACCGGGGCAATGAGCAATGCCCAAAGGGAAAAATTCACCAAACGATTTATTAATCCCATGTTGAAGCACGCTCTAGGTCGGGATTTGTGGGTGGCAATCAACCAAGGCAATCACCCTGTGGGCATTGCCTGGGGAAACGGAAAATTTGGAATCACTGGGACGATAGCCCTTGATCGGAAAAATGCTGTCAACGGCAACGGGTCAAGTGCGTTGATCTTCATTGACGAAGAATCGCAGGATTGGAAAAGCATGGAAACGCTCGTTCACAACCCAGACGTTGGCCTGTTTCACGAACTGTTGCACGTCAGACGCATCCAGTTAGGCACTGTTGTAGACGATGAAAGAGAGATGGAAAGGCAAATCATAGGAATCGGCAAACATTCCAAAAACAAGGGGACGGAGAATCATTACCGCGATGTCAGAGGTCTGCAATTACGTTGTTGCTGGGATCGGGAAAAACTATAACGAAACCGTCTTACACAATATCCGCAAATTCGCGTTCCAGGTGTTTGAAGTATTTGTAACCCGTCCACACCAGCAAACACGAAACCGCAGCCGCCAGCAGCAGGTAATCAAGTTGCGGCGGTTGGTGCTGCAAAATCGCTCGGCGGTATCCGTCAATGATCGCGGCCATCGGGTTCAGCGAAAAATACCAGACACGCCAACGCTCCGGCACCACCGAAGCCGGATACAGAATCGGCGTCACGAACATCCATATCTGAATCACCAGCGGCAAGGTGTGGCGCACGTCGCGGTACAACACCGTGAACGCCGACAGCAGCAAACTGACGCCAACCGTAAACAGCACTTGAATCACGACAATCGGCGCAACGTACAACAAATTCCAGCTTGGCGGCACGCGATAGACAACCAGCAACAACACAAACGCCCCGGACGCGATCAGGAAATCCAGCAGCGCAGCCATCACCGCTGACAGCGGTATGACTTCGCGCGGAAAGTAAATCTTGGTGATGATGTTTGAATTGGCGATCAGGCTGGGAATCGCGAACGACAGCGAAGTCGAAAAGAAAATCCACGGCAACAACGCCGCGTAAGAAAACAGAGGATACGGAATGCCGTCGCTTTCGATGCGCGCAAACCACGAAAAGAAGACGGTGAACACAACCATCAGCGACAACGGCTGCAACACCGCCCACGCCACGCCGAGCGCCGTTTGTTTGTATCGCACCTTGATTTCGCGCAGCGTCAGCAGCCAGAGCAATTCCCTGTGCCGCCACAATTCGCGCGCGTGACCGGCCAGACTGTCGCTCCACTCGATAAAGTTTTCGAGCGGCGGTTCCGGCAGGTTTGTCTTAGGTTCTGTTTTGGGCGTGGTCATAAGCCGCAAAATACTGTTCGGCGACACGTCGCCAATCTCGTTGTTGAACGACAAACTCTTTCGCCTGCATTCCCATCTGTTGCCGTTCGGATTGATGTTCCCCCAGCCACCACAACCGCTCCGCCAAAGCTTCGGCGTTGGCGGCTTCGACCAGATACCCGGCATTGCCGTTGTCCAGCAGTTCGCGCAAACCGCCGACATCGCTCCCGACTACGACTTTTTCCATCGCCATCGCTTCCAGCGGTTTCAACGGCGTGGTCAATTCAGTCAAACGCGAACGTCGGCGCGGATAAACCAGAACATCCATCACCGAATAATGGCGAGACACTTCGTCGTGCGGCACGTTGCCAGAGAAAACAACCTGATCGCGCCACCGTCTGGGAACACGTTGTCGCAGCATCTCGTCAGCTTCGCCTTCGCCAATCAGCAGCAATTTGATGTCACGGCGATACGCAAGCAAAATCAACACCGCGTCAATCAGCGTGTCCAAGCCTTCGTAAAAGTAAAACGAACCGATAAACCCGATGACGAACTGGTCTTGCAATCCATATTGCCGAACCAGTTCTGCGTCGCGTTCGACGGGATGAAACCGTTCCAGGTCTACGCCGTTTGGAACGACAAAAATCTTTTTGGCGGCCACGCCTCGCTGAACCAGGTCGTCGCGCAACGCCTGGCTGATGGTCGTCACCGCGCTGGCTTGCTGCAGGGTTTCAAATTCCGCTCGCTGTCCCAACCGATACCGCAGCGAATTGTGGCGAGTCTTGCCGCGATCCACCGCGGCGTCTTCTTCGTAATAACGAACTTCGTAAACCATAGGCAGCTTCAACGCTTTGGCCGCTTGAGTTGCCGCCAGCCCGCACAACGAAGGCGAATGCGCGTGAATCAGATCGGCGTTGAACTCAGCCGCCAATCGTTTGATTTCTTTGGCCAATGTCGCAATCGTCGCCACCTGCCGAGCCATAGGCAACATTTGCACTTTGGAAAATGCAGGCCAGTTCGTTCGGTGATATTCGACGCCGTCCAGAATTTCGACTGCGCCGGCGAATTGCTCATGCTTTGGCGATGTGACGGCAAACACCTCTAGCCCCAATTGCTGCTGCGCGCGCAAAATATACTGACTGCGAAAACTGTAACCGCTGAAGTAAGGCAGCGAATGATCCAGGACGTGAAGGATTTTCATTGGTTGCGGATTGCGGATTGCGGATTGCGGATTGGCAAAACCGCGAATTGCGCTTCAATTTTTCAGCAAGGCGGCGATGATGCGTTCGGCTGCGCGGCCATCCCACAATTCAGGGATGCGCGGTTGCAGCGATTGCCCGCGGCGCAAAATCTCGAAGGCAGCGGCAATGATACGATCCGGCGCGCGGCCTACCACCTGATTGGTTCCCTGTGTGACTGTAATCGGGCGTTCTGTGTTGTCGCGCAAGGTCAAACACGGAATGCCGAGCGCCGTCGTTTCTTCCTGCAACCCGCCGGAATCTGTCAGCGCCAATCGCGCATTCCGCCACAACTGCAAAAAGTCTCGATACCCCAGCGGTTCGATCAATTTGATTGTTGGCGGAGCTTCGATGCCGAAATCAGCCAGTCGGGATCGGGTGCGAGGGTGAATGGGAAACACGATTGGCAATTCAGCCGCAATCGTCGTCAACGCCGCAAAGATGTTTTTCAAAGTCGTCGCATCGTCCACATTTGCCGGGCGATGCAATGTAACGACGGCGAATTCGCGCGGCGACAATTGCAGTTCATCCAACACAGCGGATTGTTTGGCGCGTTCCAGTTGAGCGAACAACGAATCCATCATGACATTGCCGACGCGAACGATTCGTTCGGGCGCAATGCCTTCGGCCAGCAAATTCCGGTCGGCGTCTTCGCTGGGCGTCAACAGCAAATCGCTGACGCGGTCGGTCAGCACGCGATTGATTTCTTCGGGCATTGTGCGATCAAAACTTCTCAGTCCGGCTTCGACGTGCGCGACTTTGACTCCCAACTTCGTCGCCGTCAACGCCGCCGCCAGTGTGGAATTCACATCGCCAACGACAACCACCCAATCGGGTTTTTCGGCAACGATCACCGGTTCAATCGCCAACATGACCATCGCGGTTTGTTCGGCGTGCGTGCCAGAACCGACTTCCAGATTCAGATCAGGCGGCGGCATTTCCAGATCGCGGAAAAACGAAGCCGACATCGTTTCGTCGTAATGCTGACCGGTGTGAACCAGAAGTTGTGTGACTTCGCTCGAACGCCGCTGAATGGCCGCGACTATCGGAGCCATCTTCATAAAGTTCGGGCGCGCGCCCACGACGTTGAGAATTTTCATGAGTGATCTGTGATTGGTTTCAATGACGAGCAATGGCTCGAACGTTGGTTCGTTCGGTTTCAGGTCGGCGTTGGCCGACGGTTTCGATCAGTTCTGCCAGCTTTTGTTGCAACGGTTGCCAATTGTGTTCGGCTTCGACAAACCGGCGTGCGCGCCAGCCCAGATTTTCGCGCAAACTTTCATTGCGAATTGTTTCGACGACTGCGGCAGCAAATTCGGCGGGCGATTCCGCCAATAGCAACTGCTCTTCGTGCGTCAATCGCAATCCGGCAGCGGCTTCGGGCGTGGCGACAATCGCCTTGCCGCAGGCCATCGCTTCCAGCAATTTGTTTTGCACGCCGCGCGCAATTCTCAGCGGCACAACGCAGGTCGTCGCGCTGTGCAAATACGGGCGAACGTCTTCGACCGTGCCGGTGACCGTAACGCCGGGGCTTTCCGCCAGCTTTTTGACTTCGGCAACGGGATTGCTGCCGACAATGAAAAACTCTGTTTGCGGTTCTTCCTGCCGTATCAGCGGAAAGACTTCATTGGCAAACCACCGCACGGCTTCGACGTTGGCGAAATAATCCATCGCGCCGACAAACACCAATTGCGGTCTTGCTTCGGCTGCTTGCCGCATCGCCGCCGGATGGCGAATGAGTTTTCCGCCGGTCGGTGGCGTCGCCTGAACCTGGAAATACTCGCCATCAACGCCCATCGTCATGATTCGCAATTTTGCGCGGCGTGTGAATTCGTCCAGTTCATCGAACAAATCGGCTTCGCGCCGGGTCGTCAAAATCGAATGCGCGAATCCGGTCACAACTTCATATTCGAAGCTTCGCAAGCGGCGGGCTTCAATGCCGTACAGCCACGAATGCGGCGGCGAAGTCCGTTCGGCGTATTCGCGCCACTTTTCCGAATCCACGTCCACCAAATCCACCACCGTCCGCGAACGCCATTCCGCCGGAACGTATTGCGCCATCGGCGAAGAAAACACAAACACGGCGTCGAATTGATCTCGCGCCAACGCGCGTTTGACCAGTCGTCGCATTTTCCGCGAATCGAAATAACCCAACGACAGCGGGCGCGAAGTCAGCAGCGTCGCCAACGCGCGGAGCTTCGCCCAGAATTTTCGCAAACGAACGATTCGCACCGATGCGCACCAGCGCGCCAGATCAACCTGGTGATGCAGATCGCGCACATCGTCGGCGAACGCCAGCAAATGGACTTCGTGGCCGCGTTCAGTCAGCGCGCGCAATTCATGGTACGAACGAATCTTGTCGCCTTTGTTCGGAGGATAAGGAATTCGGTGAGCGAGGAACAGTAACTTCATTCGGAGTCAGGTGTCAGGCGTCGGGCGTCGGGCGTCGGAAAGCCCTTTCGAAGGAAACTCCCGACTACCTAATCCCGATTACCGACTACTCTTCAAGGAAAATTTCTGACGATCTTCGGCCCTATCAGTTTGGTCATCCACAGCGGCATTCGTTTCCAGGCTTCGATCATCAGATTGAACTTCGGATTGGTCGGATTCAGGTTCGGCGGTTTGGCGGCGCGAACCAGAAACACCTGATACGGCAATTCGCGTTCGGTCATGCGCCAACCGCGTTTGAACTCATACGCGCCGGTTCCGAGTTTGCTGCGCCCGAAATCGAATCGTGTGAATCCGCGCGCCGCCGCTCGTCGCATCAATTCCCAGTACAAAAAATTGTTGACGCCAACGCGGTGATAAGCCGGATTCGCTCCGGCGTAATAAGGCGACACAGTGTCGCGGAAATAAAAACTCAGCACGGCGGCAACCGCTCGCCGACCGTCGCGCAACACCAGAATGTCGCTGGCGTTTGGGTACTCCTGCAAAAACGCGGCGAACAATCGTTTCGGAAATACCGGAGTTCCCAGTCGCCGCACGCTGGCGGCGTACAGGTCATAAAACTCGTCCAGCAATTCCGCTCCGCCCAGAGATGAAGCAAAGCCAAACCGTTCGCCCAGACGAATCATGCGCCGCACATCACGCGGCAAACTACGCAGCAATTCGGTTTCGTTATCGGGGATCGGACGCTCAAAGCTGACGTACAGATGTTGCTGCAAAAAACCTTGCTGGGGTGGGGCTGCATGAGAATCGCGCAGTTCCAGATAATTCACTTGCTGGTTGTGAGCCAGTGCTTGCGCTGCGGCGATCAGAGCCTGTTGCGCGGCAACATCGTCGGCGATGATTCCGCCATACACGGCGTTCGGGGTCGAAACCAGCATCGAACCAAACCAACTGTTGACCTGAAACAGCGGCAAAACGCCAACGACTTTGCCGTCATGTTCGGCACAGAGGCTTTGCTGGCGATGCTGCCAAATTCGTTCCACGACTCGTTGCCAGGCGCTCAAATGACAAAACGTTCCGGCCTCGTGGCGCTGTACAAATTCATCCCAGCGCTCGGCATCCGTTGGAGTGTAAGATTTGATTTCCAACAACTAATCGCGATTCGGTTTTGGAGCAGCAAATTGTTTCAACACTTCGGAAGGGCTTTTCACTTGTCCTTCAGGCAATCGGAATCTCAGCGATGGAGCAATCGAGTTTTGTTGCCGAGGCGATTCGGGCGAAATTGGCTTTATCTGTTCGGCAAGACGCATCGCTGGCCGACACGGATTTACAACCATTGCCTGATCCGCATTGGCGTCAATTTGAAGAACCATTTTCGGATCAACGTTTTCATCCGGTTTGACCACACGCATAGCGAATCGGGCACAAGGATCATCGTTTTGCTGATTCTGCCGGTCTTGTGCCTGAGCAAAGTTGCCCAATGCCATTATCAAAGCGACTAGCAGAAATGACTTTTTCATAAGACCCCTCAATCCATTCTTGCGTAAGCCGGTTTGGAACTGACCGGACTCAGTTCGGCGAGTTCCACGTTCTGTTCGCTCAATCGCAGCACGTCGCGCAACGAAGCAAAGCGAAAATCCGTCAGCAATCGTTCCAGCCGCGATTCCGTGCGGCTCAAATTATTGCGATGCCGCCATACGTTCATGCGCGTTCCTTCAATGATCGGCTGGTCGGGATCAACTTCCCAGGCGTGAACCATGAACATCGCCGGTTGATGTTCCAGCCGGTTGATGCGGCGCAATCCCCAACGAAACAGCGCATAAGGCAGCAATCGGAAATACCCGCCGCCGGTCATAGGCCAATTGACGCCCGCCAACTGCACTGTCGAAGGCGGAAATTCGACGATTTCTCCTGCCGGGCGGCGAATTGTGTGAATGAAACGTTCAGCGTCGGGTATGCCGTATCGGTCGTGGTAAATCGGAAAGATGGAAGAGTCATAGCGGAAACCTTCTTCCACCAGAACGTCCAGCGCCCACAAGGTTTTTTCGGTGATGGAATAAGTCGGCGCGCGATAACCTATGATTTCCTGCCCCGTAATGTCTTCCAGCAGAAACCTGGCGCGGCGCAAATCGGCGCGAAATTCGGCGCGGTTTTGTGTGTGTATCAGTTGATGATGGTAACTGTGGCAGGCAATTTCGTGACCGGCGTCGGCAATTTCGCGCACCAGTTGCGGATGATGGTCGGCCACCCAGCCAAGAATGAAAAACGTGCTGCGAACGTCGCGTCGCGCCAACATTTCCAACAGCCGATGCGTGTTTCGTTCCACGCGCGATTCCCATGTTGACCAATCTTCGCGCCGCACTACGTCCGCAAAGGCTTCGACCTGAAAATAATCTTCCACATCAACCGTCAGCGCATTGACCGGTTCGCCAGCGTGTTTCATCTCAACTTGTCTCACGAATCGTTCAGTCAAAAGAATCTCAGCAGTTAGCCAATGGGGACAATTTTGGATTCAGGAATTGGGATTCAGGGTTTAGGTCTTGATCTCCACAAACCCCTCTGCGTCCCGAATCATAATTACCGCGCGGCCACAAACCGCTAAAATTAACGGCTTGGGGGAAGTCTTAGGAGGCACAAGGTTTGTGTAATTGGTTAATCAGCGCGTGGATGATAGCCTCTGCGCCGGAAATTATTCAAGCTCAAAGTGCCTGATTCTTCAGACTTTAATCGGCTTCGGAAACGTTCTTCAGTCGCTCTTCGATGATTTCGGCTGAGAGAGCCAGAAAGTCATAAGCGGTGACGATGCCGACCAGTTTGTCGTTCTCAACGACCGGCAGACAGCCGACTTTCTGGCGACGCATAATGCCCAGGGCTTCCAGCGTGGAGGTGTTGGGCGTCACGGTGATCGGGTCGCTGGTCATGATTTCGGCGACGGTTACGGGTTGCGTTTGTTTGTCGAGCAGGCCGCGCGACAGAAGCCGCAGCAAATCTCTGTGAGAAACCAGGCCGACCAATCGGCCATCGTCGTTTTCGACCGGGACATGGCGAATGTGTTTCCAATCCATGACGCTGGCGGCCAGATCAACCAGATCGTTCGGGTGAACGGTGAACAAATCAGTCGCCATCAACTGGCTGACGGTTTGATAACTGCGATTCCATTCGCGCGAATCGTCCAATTTGACCGGCGACCATTCGGCAACAGGCAATTCGCCGCGCTGATTTTCGATCATTCGTTCGACCAGCAAACGACTGCGAAGCTCCGGCGTTCCCTGCCCTTCCAACTCCGCCAACGAACGCAATGCCCACAACGCTCCGGTCTGTTCACGGCGAAGACGGTTTTCAATCACGCCCAGATAACGGTCGTTCAAATCAGAATCCACGCCAGCCTGCTGCAATCCTGCGCGCGCCAGCGGCAGCAATTGTTCCAGCGCCAGCGACGCCGCCGGATAATCGCGCCCGTCAATCCAACTCAACTGCGATTTCAATCCATGCCGGGCGGCGGCGAAGAAATTTTCCTTCGCGTGGTCAAAGCTCATCAGCCGATCCACGTCGCCGAATTCACCGGGCAACGCCGTCATCAAACCGTAAAAGAAAGCCGCGTTCGCCATTTCATCCAGCGCTGAAGGCCCCGCGGGCATGGCGCGTTGTTCTATGCGCAAATGCGCGACGCCGTCGTTGACGCCATAACACGGACGATTCCATCGCCAGACTGTTCCGTTGTGCAATCGCAGCGCGGCGAGTTGAGGCATCTCGCCGCGCGCCAGAACTTCCAGCGGGTCTTCGTCAATTTGTCTGGTCAACAACACGCGAAACCGCGCGATTTCTTCGCGGAAGACTTCAATGACGGAATTTTTGATCCAGCATTCGCCGAAACTGACGCGCGGCGGATGGCTGCGAAGCTGGCGCGTGTTCGAGCGTTCGTCGGTGGAATGTTGAAAGAGCGCAATCCGCGTTTCGTGCCAGAGCCTGTGACCGACAAACAGCGGCGAGTTGGCGGCAACGGCCAGCAACGGCGCGGTGATCGCCTGCGCCCAATTGTAAAGCCGCGCGAATTCTTCCGCGCCTGCCTGCAAATGAACCTGAAAGCTGGCGCAGCAGGCTTCGAGCATGACGTTGTCGTGCGTCAATTGCAGTTCGTCCAGGCCTTTGATGTGAACGTTGAACGCGCCGCCGCGCAATTGCCTCATGGCTTGATTCAACGCCTGATAGCGCGGGCTGGGAATCAGGTTGTCGAGCGATAAATCCGACTGGCGAATGGTCGGCAAAATTCCGACCAAGGCAATTTCGGCGTTGAAATCATTTGCCGCGCGACGAGCAATCGCCAGCAGTTCGTTGATCTCCTGCTCCATCAGTCCCAATCCCTGACCGGCCAGCAAACACGGGGACAGATTGGCTTCCAGATTGAACTTGCCGATTTCGGTCGTCAGACGTTCGTCGCTGGCCGCTTGCAACAACTCCAATGCAACCGGCGCCGGCCGCATGGCTCTATCAACCAGAAACATTTCCTGTTCGGCGCCAATGCGGCGCACGCCGGTTTCGATCTTGCCGGTTTCAATCATACGTTCAAGCGCAGCAAGATCGGCCAGCAGAGATTTCATAAAAGCCTGCTCCCGATGCGGGTCACGGTCGGCGGATACGTTGTGTTCACCCATCGTTACAGTCCTCCGAAAATGTCGTTCGAATCGTCAGCCTAAACCAAAACAAGTTATATTGAGACAGAATAATCAAAACAGAATGAACAAGATTTTCGACAGGATTTACACGATCATCAATGTTTGAACCGATTCAGCCGATCCAGAATCTTGCTCATCCTGAAAAAAATCATGTTCATCCTGTTTCAAAGTTTATTGTTTCGATTTAGATTCAATGAGCAACGATTGTGCCGAGTTTCAACTTGGAATTTGGCGGCTGTGAAGGGATTTTGAAGGCTGAAAATCAGAATTGCGGGGAATCTTTCGCACTCGCTGTCGGGAGTTGCGGAATCCCTCGCAAAACAGAAATCCAGAAACATCAGCCTCTGCGGTCTCGTATCCCGCACGGGAATTAGTCTACAATTCCTCTTCCTGAAACAAATTCATCATTGAGGTTGCGTATGTTTTGTCCTGGTTGCGGCATTCAAATCACCACTGACATCAAGTTTTGCAAAAGTTGCGGCGCTAATCTGCGCAGCGTGCGCGAAGCCATGACCGCGCGCGGAGAACAGTTCGACTGGTCGAAAACCTGGGTCGCCGAAATGTTCATGACCGAAGAAGAACGCGAACGCCGTCGCGGCATCACGCCCGAACAGAAACGCAACAACGAACTTCGCGCCGGAGTCATCACCACTGCGGCGGGAATCGGCGCAATGATTTTCCTGTATTTCTTTTTGGGAACCATTGCCAGAGTGGAAGGCGGCAAAGACGCCGAAATTCTCAGCCGCGTCTGGTTGGCTGGCATAGTGCCGTTTTTGGTCGGCTTGGCCCTGTTGTTCAACGGGCTGTTCCTACGTAAACGGGAATTGCCCGCGCCGCAAACCGAACCCAGACCGCTTTACCAGCAACCGCCAATTCAGGAACCGATCCCGGCCAAAACCACCGACCAGCTTCTGCTGGAAGCCGAAAGAAATATCGCTTCCAGCGTGACGGAACACACCACCGCGCATTTGCCGGAAAAAATTCTCGCCGAACGCCGCGAATCATAATAACGGCGATCATCTTTTTTTCACGACCGTGAAACATTCAAAAAAAACTGCTTGACGCCTTAACTCTGCCTAGATAGAGTTAAGCGCATGCAGCGCAACCGACAACCTTCTGAACAAACAAAAGCAGTGCTGGTGGCTTTGGCGGAAGCCCCCACCGCTTGGCGACACGGGTATGAGTTATGCCAACAAACCGGACTCAAAGCTGGTTCGCTGTATCCCATTCTGATTCGGCTGGCAGATCGCGGCTGGCTGGAAACCAAGTGGGAAGAAGAAATCCCTGTTGGACGCCCGCCGCGCCATTTGTATCGGCTGACCGAAGTTGGGTTGGAGCAGTTGAATGAACTTGCTGCGGAAAAGATGGAAATCGCCAAAGCGAAGCGCGTTCGATTACGACCACAAACGGAGGGCGCGTCATGAACAACGGCTTGCTTGATCCTGTCATAGTGAGTTTCGTGTTCACGCCGCTGGTTGTCTCGAGTGCGATGTTATTTGCGCTTTGGTGGAGGCAAATACGCGGCCTTCGCGCAAAGCTGGATGCGCCGGGATTGTTGTTGACCTCGGCAGTGCGGGCAATGCCGAAAGCGCGACAGCAATGGGGCGAGGCGATGTTGGCGGAACTGGGACAAATTCATGGCAGGTTGGCACGTTGGCATTTTGCGCTGGGCTGCGCACGTGTCGCGCTGTTTCCGCCAACAGCCGAAACCTTGCTGCAACCGGCGGGACGAAGCCCGATCTTTGGAATGTTGTCGGTGGCGTTGCCTCCGCTAGGCTTGCCGTTTATCTATTTTGCCGCAGCGCTTTTCGAATCCATTGGTCTCACCTCTTCGCATTGGAGCAATTCTGAGGCAGTAATGATCGTGGTGAAAATCCTTTTGCTGCTGACTTTGGGTTGTTTGGTAGCGGGCGTGCCATTGGGTTTGGCAGGGTGGTTGCGGCGCGAACGGATGCCCAGGCTATCAGCAATAGGAGTGATTTCATCCATCTGCATTTTTGCGTACTTTCTGACCGTCATGCATTTTCTGTCGGGAGGTGAGTGATGGATTGGCCGGCGCTGCTTTTGAGTTTCGCTGTACGCCGCATGCCTGTGGAACGCCGCGAATGGGGCGCGGCGATGCTGGCGGAGTTGGCGCAATTGCAACACCACTTCGCACGCTGGCGATTCGCGCTGGGATGTACGCGGGTCGCGTTGTTTCCACCCCGACGAGGAGAATTCATTATGAGTGATCGAATGAAACATTGGCGCAACAGTTTCGGCGTGGCGGCTCTTTTCAGCTTGCTGATCAATGGAACGCTGATGTTCCTGGCATTTTTTTCAGGCAACCCGGAAATTCAGGCAGGAGGGTCGCCAGTCCCATTGCTCGGCTTTTTCAGGAATTGGCTTGTCCTTACTTTAATTTTCACTCCCATTGTGAGCGGGCTGCGCATCAGTCAATCCACATCAATGAAACATTGGCTCATCCCATTGAGCACAGCGACTCTTTTCGGCTTACTGCTTATCGCGCCGTTTGCGTTTATGGAATGGTCGAACAATCCCAGAATTCAATCCGGAGAATTCAAATTCCCAATTGTGCTCTTTTTCGGGCTGTGGCTTATGCCCACCATATTCTTCCTTGCTGCCACTCCCCTTGTGCGCGGGATACGTGCTGGGGAAGCTATTTTGGCGCACCCCGTTTCGCTGCTGCTGCGCGTGGGATTGCTGGCGTTCGTGGCACTAGGCTGGCTGAATCTCTTGCGCGACCAAATGCCCTGTTTTCTCGGCGTGCCAAACTGTGATTAACAGAAGCTACGGCAACGCGAACGCCACCACAGAATCGCCGCGTTTGGTGCCCAGCTTGCCGTGGCCTCCGGCGCAAATCACCACGAACTGTTTGCCGTTGACCGCATACGTCATCGGCGCGGCTTGGGCGCTGGCCGGAAGCGGACCTTCCCAAATCACTTTGCCGGTTTCGGCGTCAAACGCGCGCAGCTTGTCATCCATCCCTGCGGCGATGAACACCAATCCGCCCGCCGTCACCATTGAGCCTCCCAGATTGATCGAACCGTATTCAGCGGCTTTGTTGCCGATCAAAGCCAGTTGCGGAATGCGACCGAGCGGCACATCCCAACGAACTTCTCCGCTGGTCAAATCAACGGCAGTCAGCTTTCCCCAGGGCGGCGCGATGCAAGGCGTGCCGGTCGGCGACATCAATGGTTCGCGGTACATCGCGTAAGGCGTTCCGGTTTGCCGCCCGAATTCGCCTTTGACGCGATTGGTCGCGCCGGTTTCGCGCATCTTGTCGTATTCGTCGCGCGGAATCAGTTTCACTTCAAACGGCAAAACGTTCGTGTTGACGAACAGCAGATTGCGCGTCGGGTCAAAGGACATGCCGCTCCAATTCATGCCGCCGACGTTGCCGGGAATCGCCAGCGTGCCTTTCAAACTCGGCGGCGTGTAAATGCCTTCGTTGCGCAAACTGGCGATTTTCTCGCGGCAGTAATCACGGTCTTTGTCACTCAATCCCCAGGCGTCTTCGGCTTTCAGTTGATGCGGAACCAACGGGCGGGGCAATTTTGGAAATGGCTGCGTGGCCGAACTCTGTTCGCCGGGCACGTCGCTTTGCGGAACAGGACGTTCTTCAATCGGAAACACAGGCTTGCCGTCGCGGCGGTCGAGCACGAACAGCATTCCCATCTTCGTGCCGATGACGACGGCGGGAATTTCTTTGCCACTGCGTTTCAGATTGACGAGCATCGGTTGCGAAGCCACGTCGTAATCCCACAAATCGTGATGCACGACCTGGAAATGCCAGACAACTTTGCCGGTCGAAGCTTTGATCGCCACGACCGAATTGGCGTAGCGGTTGTCGCCTTTGCGTTCGCCGCCGTAAAAATCCGGGCTGGGGCTGCTGGTTGGAATGAAGACCATATCGCGCGCAGGGTCGGCGGAGATGATTGACCAGGCGTTGGCCGCGCCGGTTTTTGCGGCGCTGTCACCCGCCCAGGTTTTGCGCGCCGGGTCTTTTTCGCCGGACGGAATCGGATCGAAACTCCAGCGCAATTTACCGGTCACGGCGTCATAAGCTCGCACCACGCCACGCTCTAATTCCACACCGCGATTGTCGCCAATCGCCGAACCGACTACGACCAGATCGCCAATAACCGCGGGTGGTGAAGTTACTTGATAATTGCTGCGTTCGACCAGTCGCACATCACGCGACAAATCTACCTGACCATTTTCGCCGAAGTCGGCAATCGCCTTGCCTGTAGCGGCGTCAAGCGCAATCAGCCGCGCGTCCAGCGTGGCGACGAAAATGCGTCGCGCGGCTTTTTTGCCATCCGTCGCCGCAGGCCATGCCGACACGCCGCGCGAAGTCATTTCGGAATACCGACGATCCAACGCAATTTGCGGATCGAACGTCCAGCGTTCCGCGCCTGTCGTCGGATCGAGCGCAATCACTCGGCTGTAGGGCGTGGTCAGATACAACAAGCCATCCACCAGAATCGGCGTGGATTCAAACGCCGCGTTGCGTTTGCCCGCCGCGTTCACATCTTCAGCGCCGGTGCGGTAAGTCCAGGCAACTTTGAGCTGGCCGACGTTGCCGCGATGAATTTGCGTGAGAGGCGAAAACCGCGCGCCACCAGCATCTCGCCCATAAGCAGGCCAATCGGCAATCGGATTTTGTTTCTGAGCATCGGCTGCGCTCAACGCGCCCAAAACTACCAGCAAGGACAAAAAGAACATTGTGCGACGCATCATTTCCTCCAAATTCTGTTTTGTGTATTGTCTGCCCGACAAGCGATTATCAATTCTATAGCATTCAAGAAAATGTTTTGTTCGTAGTACCGGCTTTAGCCGGAAGCTTTCTCACGCCAAAACTTCCGCCTAAAGGCGGGACTACGAACTTTATTTTCTTGAAATCTATAAATTTCGATACGCATAATCAGCGTTCGTTTGTTCAACTCAATTTTCCGAAAGTCTGCCAGTTAAGGCGCAGATGCACACAGTCGTATGGCCGAAAAGTTGAAGGATTTATTTTTTACGCGCAAGACCCTGGCGCAACTCGCCGACGCGATTGCACAGGCGGATTCCAGCTTTGATCGCAAACGATTTCTCGCGCTGGTGTTCGATGACGATTGGGAAGCCAAAGAATTGAAAGCTCGCATGCGGCACGCGGCGATTTGTTTGGGGCACACGCTGCCGAAATCTTACGCAAAAGCGTTGACCATACTGAAACAGGTTGCGCCGCAAAGTCGCGGTTTCGACGGCATGATTTTTCCAGAATTCGTCGAAGTGCATGGCTTGAACGATTGGGAACGTTCGCTGCCCGCGCTGGAGTTTTTCACGCGCTTCGGCAGTTCGGAATTCGCCGTGCGGCCTTTTTTGCACCAAGACCCTGAACGCGCCATGAAGTTTGCGTTGAAGTGGGCGGAAAGCTCCGATCATCACTTGCGCCGTTTGTCGAGCGAAGGTTGCCGTCCGCGATTGCCCTGGGCCATGGCGCTGCCGAAATTCAAAGCCGATCCTTCGCCGATTTTGCCCTTGCTGGAAAAACTGAAAGACGACGAATCGGAATACGTCCGCAAAAGTGTCGCCAACAATCTGAACGACATTTCCAAAGATCATCCAGAACGCATGATCGAACTGTGCGAAAGCTGGTTCGGAAATTCGCCGCACACCGATTGGATCGTCAAACATGCCTGCCGTGGTTTGTTGAAAGCTCGACACGAACGCGCCTTGCGGCTGTTTGGATTTGGCGACAACGAGCAAATCGAAGTCACCAAGCTTAGGCTGACTCCCAGGCAATTGGCCATCGGCGACGATCTGGCTTTTGCTTTCAAGCTCCACGTAGGCGGAACCGGCGAACGCAAATTGCGATTGGAATACACCGTTGATTTCGTCAAAGCCAACGGAAAAACTTCAAAAAAAGTTTTTCAGATTTCCGAAAAGAATTACAGCGCAGGCGTTTATACGCTGCAAAAGAAACATGCGACAGCCGACCTGACAACACGCAAACATTATCCGGGCGCGCATCGGTTGGCCATTGTGGTCAATGGCAGAGAGATGGCGGCAGCCACATTCGAGTTGCAATAACCTGATCTGATCGAAGCAATACTTTCCCGGCTTGTGAATATGAAACCGATCAACATCCCCCAAGAGAACGCAACTGAAACTGAATTCGTCGGCGAACGTTCCGAACCGGCATTGATGTCGCTTCGCGCCATCGGCGGTCTGGAAGTCGCTTCGGTGCTGGCGTCGGTATTTCTGACAACCTGGGTGATGATTCCATTGCAACCCGAACCGCGCTGGTTGATCGGCGCGCCTGGACTGTTCGCCATTGCCTTGATTGTGAATTCGCAACGAATTCGCGGTGAACGATTCCATGACCTGGGTCTTACGGGACGCAACTTTGGCAAGGCGTTACGATTGATTGCGGTGCCTACGTTGGCCGCCGCCGCCGTGATTGCGACGGTCGGTTATGCCACAAATTCGTTTCATAGAACTTCGCATTTCTGGACGAACGCGCTGTTTCTGCCGGTCTGGGGCATCACGCAGCAATTTGTGCTTCAGGCGTTCATTTATCGCCGAGTTCGCGGGTTGCTGGTTGCGGAATCGGCTTCGCCAGATGAACAGCGACGACAGGCTCGCTGGGCAATCCTGGCGACGGCGGCGCTTTTTTCGCTGGCGCATTTGCCGAACCTGATGTTGATGGTGTTGACTCTGATCGGCGGATTGATGTGGTCGTGGGTTTATGAACGCGCGCCCAATCTGCTGGCGCTCGGTTTGTCGCACGCTACGCTCAGTTTTCTGCTGATGACTTCGGCTCCAGACTGGCTGCTGCCAAGCCTGAGCGTGGGATACAAACATTTTCTTTACCAGAAATTCTGAGGCGTTTATGGCCGACAACTTCATCGAACGACGCAAAGCGAATTGGAAACGGCTGGAAGAATTGACCAATCAGGTGCGAAGCCTGCGCGGTTTGCGCAGCCTGAAACGAGATGAAGTCCGCGAACTGGGACGCATTTATCGCCGAACGGCTTCTGATCTGGCGATTGCCCGCGTTGAATCGCGCGACCAGCGACTGGTCAGCTATCTGAACAATCTGGTGATTCAGGCTCACGGTATGATTTACCGCTCGGAATCCAGAGGCGTGCGTCCGATCTTCGATTTTTACTGGCACGAATTCCCTGCAATTTTTCGCCAAACGTTTCGTTATTCGCTGGCGGCTCTTCTGATTTTTCTGGCCATCGGGGTCTGTTCATTCATCGCCACCTGGCGCAACGACGATTTCGCCGACTTCGCATCGGTGTCGCCGGGATTGATGCAGGCCGTCAAAAACCATCAACCCTGGTGGCAACGCTTGAATGACGAAGCTCCGGTCGGAGCCGCCGGAATCATAGCCAACAACATCGGCGTCAGCTTGAAAGTATTCGCGTTCAGCATTCTGCCAATCATCGGAACCGTCGGAACCCTCATGCCGTCGGCGCTGCAACTCGGAGCGCTGCAAGCACTGCTGATCAAATACTGGGCTTCGGGAGCCGTCTGGAATTTCATTTTCGGCCACGCGGTGTTGGAATTCACGGCGATTTTCATTGCAGGCGGAGCCGGTTTGATGATCGGGTTGTCGTTGATCGCTCCGGGCGAACGCACACGCCGCGAAGCATTGATCGAACGCGGCGCATTGGCCATTCGATTGCTGGTCGGTTGCATTCCGTTGATGATCGTCGCCGGGCTGATCGAAGGATTCATCTCGCCGCTTCCGCTGCAAACCCGATACAAAATCGCCGTTTCAGTAGCCACGGCACTCATGCTGGCGGCTTATTTGCTTAAACCGGCCAGAGTCGCGGGCAAGGAATGACCCGCTGTGCTATCATCCGGCGTCAATTTTTTGGAAGAACACATTCAGGAGAGGTTTAGAGCATGATTGAACGTGATTACGATGTCCCACAGACGTATCTGACCATTTTGACCAAAAACGATATTTTTTCTTTTCTAGGACTGGTTCGCGCGCAGATGGTGGATTCCGACGGCCTGACCAAACCCATGACCGCCGTTATCAAACACGATCCGCGCGAAGGCCAGCCGATATTGAAACAATTCCCTTCAGGCGGCGAAGCTCGTCGCAGTTACGAAGAAGCCATTACCACCAGCCTGGAGCGCGGCTGGAGCATTGTCTACCGCGGATTGCCGTTGGAAGGTTGATGGTTTGTCTGATATTGGTAAAACAAAGGGCGGGAAATCCCGCCCTTTTGCTTTTCGATTTTTTTGTTTCGGCTCACTCAGCCAGCGCTTGACGATGATCCAGCGCGTTGCTGACGATTCGCGCCGCCGTTTCGCTGATGTGCGTGCGCCAGACTTTTCGATCTTCTTCCTGCGCACCGCTGAGCAATAACAACCGCTTCAGAATTTCCGTAGTCACCGCCACCAAAAAAGCGCCTTGCCCGGCTTGCTGGCGCAAATGTTCATTGTCGCGTCGCGCGCGATCTCGTTCGTCTTCCTGTTCAAAGCGCGGGATTTCCTGATCGAGCAATTCAAACGCCACGACGGCGAGTTTCTGGTTGCGGTTGTCGGCAAAACGAACCAGTCGGTTGCGAATTTCTTCGGTCAACGGAACTTCGATCAATGGCGAAGCCAGCGTAATCGCCTGTGCGTGACGGTTGCGAAGCACTCTCGCGGCAATCAGCAGAACCAGCGTCCAATATCCGACGAACATTCCGCCAACCACTGCCAAATCGGTCATCGTCCATTTTTCCTTGCCGCTTAAGTAAAAATACGCCACAGGAATCACGGTCGGCACGGCGACCAGCAAAAAGCGATACCAACTCCAGTTGGATTTGCGCGAAGAAGAGTTGTCGGTTGATTGATCTTCAGAAGGATTGTCGTAATCGTTCATGTCACTGTCTCCCTGGCAACGAGCCACTAAAAACCAGCGGCATTATAGCCCAATCCTTGCAGCCGCAAAGCCCATGCTCCATCATCTGCTCAAAAATCATTCGTCAAAGGAGTGTTCAGTTATGGCGCGGCAAAATCAACCTCTTCAGGTCGGCATCAATTATCCGTGGATTGATTACGGTTGGGATTTCGGCAACCCACCTCAAGCCTGGGTAGCCTGGCAAAATCTGCCTGCCTGGCGCGAAGCCAAACGCCGTCGCATTGTCGAAGACTTCACGCAGTTTGCCGAGCAGGGTTTGTTCGCTGTGCGCTGGTTCATTTTGCCCGACGGAACCAATTACGGAACGGGCATCGAATCGCCTGACAACAACGAAGGGCAATGGCATTTCGATCCGTTGCCGCGTCATCATCCGTTTCACCAACAGCTTTGCGAGGACTTCGAATATGTGCTGGAAACCTGCGCCAAACTCGGTCTGCAATTCCTGCCTTCGCTGATTGATTTCCACTGGTGCAATCACGGAGCCATCGCCGATTACAAATCGGGCATCGTCAAAGGCGGACGCGCCGACATCATCACCGATCCGGCCAAACGCGAAGCCTTTTTTGACAGCGTGCTGGAGCCGTTGCTGGAAATTTCGTTGCGATACCCGCAAACGATTTACGCCTGGGAATTGATCAACGAACCCGAATGGGTGACGACCGAAAAACCGTTGGAACATCATCGCCCTGAAGAAAACAAAACCATTCCGCTGGACAAAATGCTGAGCTTTCTGCGGCGCGGCATCGGGCGCATCAACCACAAAAAAACGCCTGACGGACGCCAGGCGTTTCGTTCGACGATTGGTTTCGCCCATCACGACACCTTGTTCGATTGGAACTCCGCCGGGCTGGGCGCAACGTTGCACCAGTTTCACTTTTACGCGCAGAAGGACGGCAAACTGCCGCCGAATGTGTTTTCCGAAGACTATCCGTGCTTTATCGGCGAGTTTGCCACAGCGGTGCAAAAGGACTGGGCGGATTTGAAAAAGCGCAAACTGGATCAATCGGTTCGCAACCGACTGGATTTGATCGAAGAGCGAAAATATCCGGCGGCGTTCTTGTGGTCGGCTCAAGCCATGGATGTGGCGACGAAATGGACGCCGGATGAAGTGAACGACACGATTGCCTATTTGCGCGTTTCCCGCGGCAAAACGGCGGACGATGTTGCCTGAAAAATTTCCCTGCTCGCTTTATCTGGGCAGCGGCATCACGGATTCAGCAATCAGCACAAATTCCGAACCATTGAACTGAAAATCCAGGTTGCGTTGTTGCTCGCCTTTTTCCTTGTCGTTGGTGACAGCCATCAATCGAATCAGCGGAGATTTGCCATCTTCGTGACGCAATCCCATCCGCAGATATTTGTCGCCGGGCGCAAACGCGCGTGCGAGTTTGTCTTTTTTGTCGGCAATCAGCGGAAATTTCTGACCTTCGCGCAAAATGACCGCGAAATGATCCTGACCGGTTTTGGCGGGTTTGGCGTAAACAACAATCAAACTGTCGTAACTGCCTTTGGCGACGGCGTCAATTCGCGCGGCGTAAATCAGTTCCGCCGTTTCTCCGCCCAACGCCAGAGTTTCGGCCTTGGCGGTTTCCAGATCAGGCGCGGCAATTTTCGGATTGCGCGCCAATTGCGCCGAAGCGGAAGCGACAAAAATTATCAGCAGCATTGCCGCAAGAATCGAACTTTTCATGAGAGCCTCCCTTGTTTTCGCGCGAAACGACATTTTGAAAAATAGGTTTTACGATACATTCCCAATTCATCTGGGAAGCCATTTTCAGCGGCAGTGGGGGCTTTGTCCAGACGTGAAAATTTCACAGTTAGCAGCATTGTCATAATTAAGTCCGAGTGATAGATTCCGCTCCCAATTTCACCTGACGGCATTTTGAGCATGTGCGTTTATCGTCATTCGCCGTAAGGCTACTTGCTCGGTCGCAGCATTTCCGAGCCTCACACAATTGCCTGACACCAAGAGGAGATTATTATGATGAACAAGATTGCCAAAACTGCGATCCGTTTGGTCGCGCTGTTTGTATTGATGATGGCCTGGAGCACGCTGGCTCAGGCGCAAGCCACTCGCACCTGGGTGTCCGGCGTCGGCGATGACGCCAATCCTTGCAGCCGCACTGCGCCGTGCAAAACCTTTGCCGGAGCGATTTCCAAAACTGCCCCAAGCGGAGAAATCAGTGTGCTCGATCCGGGCGGATACGGCGCAGTCACCATTACGAAAGCCATCACCATCAATGGGTACGGATTCATCTCAAGCATTGTAGCCGCCGGAACCAATGGAATTATCGTCAATGCCGGAGTCAACGATGAAATCATCCTGAAGAACATCTCGATCCAGGGGATCGGAACAGGGCTGGACGGGATTCGTTTTCTGGCTGGAAACCAACTTACGGTTGAAAACGTGCAAATCAGCGGATTTGCCGGAGACGGAATTGAAGCGTCATTGGCCGGGAGCGGCAAGATGTACATCAAAGACACCAACATCACCAATTGCGGAGGCGCAGGCATCAAAATTTCCTCCACTGCCGGTTTTCCCACGACGACGTTGGACAACGTCCGGCTGGAAGGGCTTGGCAACGGGCTTGAAGTCGGCGCAGGCAGCAATTTCGTTACCGCTCAGCGCAGCACCTTTGTCAATTCCGGTAATGGAGTAGTGGCGACGGGACCTGCCACCATCAACATTGAAAATTCGACCATAGCTTTCAACAACACCGGAGTGAATGCCAGCGGCGCATTTTCGACGATCCGCATTTTTAGCAACGGCATTTACAACAACGGCACGGGCATCAATATCGCAGGCGGAGCTACTGTTCAATCCGACGGATCGAACCGGGTCTCAGGAAACGGTTCATCACAAACACCGAATGGAACGCTCACCAAACAGTAAAGGAGCGATTTCTGAATGAGCAGAGCAATTATTCTGGCCAGCATCATGGCCGTTTCGCTGTTGATGCTGGCCTGCGGCGAAGCGCAGACAGCGCCGGGCGCGCACACCTGGATTTCAGCCAACGGCGACGACGCCAATCCATGCAGCAGCAAATCTCCATGTAAAACCTTTGCCGTGACGTTGTCGAAAACTCCGGCGGGCGGTGAAATCAGCGTGCTGGAGCCTGGAGATTTTGGAGCCATTTCATTGACCAAACCCATCACCTTCAACGGCAAAGGCACGACCTTGTACGTTGCCGCCGGTTCCAACGGCCTTAGCGTCAATGCCGGAGTCAACGATGTGGTGACGATCAAAAACCTGACGCTGACCGGAACCGGCGGCGTCAACGGCATTCAGTTTCTGGCCGGAAACCAGTTGACGATTGAATCCGTGACGATCAGCGGATTCACCGGCAACGGATTGGATGTCGAACTCGGCAAAAACGGACAAGGCGGCAAATTGCTGGTCAAAGATTCCAGCGTCGCCAATTGCGGCAAAAACGGATTCAAAATGACCGCCAGCGCCGGGTTTGCCACGGCTACGTTCGACAACGTCAAACTGGCAGGTTCAGTGAATGGCATCGAAATCGGCGCTGGAAACACTTACACGCTGGTCAATCGTTCTTCTATCACATCGCACACCGGCAGCGGCGTTTTGACAGCGGCGGCTCCGGCGGTGGTCAATGTGGAAAATTCGATCATCGGTTTCAATGGCACAGGCGTGAATGCCAGTGCCGCTGGTTCCACAATTCGATTGTCCGGCAACGGCATTTATCACAACGGCGAAGGTCTGAAGCTGGCGACGGGAGCAACCATCGCCTCCGACGGAACCAACCGCATCGAAGGCAACGGCGCTTCGCAATCGCCCAACGCAGCCATCAAACGACAATAACCCGGAGCGGTAACAACAATGCCAGGAAACAAGCCTCAGACAACCGGTCAAAACTCCAAGGAGGCCGTTCTGTTTGAAAAGCCTGAGCCGCAGCCGTTGAACGGTTACCACTCATCCGTCAACAGTTCTCACCTCAAACCAGACCACGCGCAACAATCCATGCAGGCACAATTGATTCGCAAAGAGCGCGACCTGCAAAAGCTGGCGCACCTGTTGGCCGCCAGAGACGCAGAACTGGCGCGCATCAAATCGTCACGCAGTTGGAAATTGCTGGGCCGATATTGGCAGTTCAAACGCGATTACTTCTTGCCGGTGTTGCGGTTTTTCGGTCTGGCGTCGCCCGCTGGCAGCGAACAATCGCAATTGTCGGATCAAGGGTTGTCGTTTTCGCCTTCACTTGAAGCCACGCTGGCGCTGGAAAAAAACATCCATCCAGGCGTCGTCAGCCGCGCCAATGCCTGTGATGTGATTTGTTTTCCGATCATCGAATGGGGGTTTCGCTTTCAACGTCCGCAACAACTGATGTCGCAGTTCGCTGCCGCCGGTCACAGAGTCTTTTACCTTTCCCATAAGTTTTGTCCTCTCGGCACGTCGTACGGAATCGAAGAAAAAGCCAAAAACATTTACGAAGTGTCTTTGTACGGAAACGACTTGAACGTTTACCGCGACGCTTTGGACGCCGAAGGATTGAACAAATTGTTTTTCTCGCTGGATGCGTTGCGACGAGATCGTGCGTTTGGCGCAACCGTCGCCATTGTTCATTTGCCGTTCTGGTTGCCGCTGGCTGAACGCGCGCGCGCAGAATTTGGCTGGCCGATTGTGTACGATTGCATGGATCACCACGCAGGGTTTTCAACCAACGCCGAAGAAATGCTGGCTCAGGAGCGACAGCTTTTTTCTTCAGCCGATTTGGTGACGGTGTCTTCAGCGGCGCTGGCCAATGAAGCCAGCGAGAGGCAGGCCAAACCGCTGTTGCTCAGAAACGCCTGCGATTTCGACCATTTCGCCGCGGCGGGGCGGACAAAAAACTCTCGCCCGGTGATTGGATATTACGGAGCCATCGCCGATTGGTTTGATTCGGATTTGGTCGCCGATCTGGCCGAACGCCGTCCCGACTGGAATTTTGTGCTGGTCGGTTCCACCGATCTGGCCGATCTCAGCAGGTTGATTCGATTGCCGAATGTGACGTTGACCGGCGAACAACCTTACGCCGGATTGCCGCGCTGGCTGACGCGGTTTGACGCGACGATCATTCCCTTCAAACGAATGCCGCTGACCGAAGCGACCAACCCAGTCAAAGCATACGAAATTCTGGCCGCAGGCAAACCACTGGTTTCGGTTCCGTTGCCTGAAGTCGCTGCGCTGGGTTCGCTGGTACGACTGGCTGAAACCGCTGAGGAATTCGAGCGCGAACTCGAAGCCGCCCTCAAAGAAGATTCGCCGCAGGCGATCAAACATCGCCGCGAATTTGCCAAAGCCAACACTTGGGAACAGCGATTCAAAGCTCTGGTTCCAGCAGTCGCCGAAACGTTCCAACGCGCTTCGATCATCATCGTCACATTCAACAATCTGGAATTGAACAGGCTGTGCCTGGAAAAATTTTACGAACAAACCGAATGGCCAAACTTCGAAGTCATAGTCGTTGACAACGCTTCGACCGACGGCACGCGCGAATTCCTGCAAGACGCCGAACGCGATCATCCTGATTTGCGCGTGGTGTTGAACGACGCGAATCTTGGCTTTGCCGCCGCCAATAACATCGGGCTGCGAATGGCTACGGGCGATTTTCTGGTCTTGCTCAACAACGACACGGTGGTGACGCGCGGATGGTTGTCGGCGTTGTTGCGGCATCTGATCGCCAATCCGGAAATCGGTCTGGTCGGCCCTGTCACCAATGCCATCGCCAACGAAGCCAAAATCGAAGTCGGTTATCAGCAAATCCAAGACATGCCGAACTGGGCTGCCGGATATGTGCGCGACCACGACGGCGAAACTTTTCCGATTCCGATGCTGGCGATGTTTTGCGTGGCCATGCGCCGCGATGTGTTCGAACGCACAGGTTTGCTGGACGAACAGTTCGGCGTGGGAATGTTTGAAGACGACGATTATTGCCGCCGCGTCAGCGAACTCGGATTCAAACTGGTGTGCGCGCGTGACAGCTTCATTCATCACTGGCAGCGCGCGTCCTTCAAACTGCTCGGCGAAGACGAATACCTGCGGATTTACCGCGAAAACCAGCGCAAATTCGAAGAAAAATGGCGGCACGCCAACACCGAAGCCCGGACCGAAAAGCACCGCGAACAACTGCGCGAAATCATCGCCCGCATTCATCAAAGCCGCGGCGTGGTCATTTTTCTGGCTTCGATTGGCTGGCGCGTGAATCTGTTTCAACGCCCGCACCATCTGGCGCAAACCTTCGCGCGGCAAGGGTACGTGGCGATTTTCGACAGTCGAGGGTCGCAGGACGGCGTCAACGGATTTGAGGAAATCGAACACAACCTCTTTTTGTTCGACGGCGCGGAACGGTTGCTGCACGAAATTCCGGAGCCTGTGTTGTGGACGCTGCCTTACAACTTCGACCGCGCAGACTACTTCCCGGACTTGAGCCGCCGCGTATACGACTGGATTGACGATCTGTCGGTGTTCCCGTACGAAAGCGAATTTCTGGAGCGCAATCACCAGCGCGCCTTGCGCGAAGCAGCGTTGGTTGTCAGCGTCGCCGCTCCGCTGCATAGCCGGGCTTTGCAACATCGCCCGGACTCGATTTATCTGCCCAACGGCGTTGAATATGAATTCTTCGCCGAACCGGAACTTAAGCGCCCGCTTCCGCAATCGGGCGCGCGGCAGTCATCTTACGCCCTGCAACACGACGACGCTGATTTTTCCGCTCTGCTCGACAATGGAAAACCCATCGCCGGATATTACGGCGCATTGGCTTCGTGGTTTGATTACGACCTGCTCGATGAAGTCGCCGCGCGACGAACGGACTGGAACTTTTTGCTGATCGGCCAACCGCTGGACGAGAGCCTGAAACAGCATTCGTTGCTGACGCGCGCCAACGTCAAATGGATAGGGGCGCGCGCTTACGCCTCCTTGCCGGATTATTTGCAAAACTTTGACGTGGCGCTGATTCCATTCGCCATCAACGACATCACGTTGGCGACTTCACCGTTGAAGCTGTACGAATATCTGGCCGGTGGCAAACCTGTTATCGCCACATCGATGCCGGAATGCGAATCGTTCAAGGAAGTGTTCATCGCCCGCAATGCCGCGGAGTTTGCGCGTTTGCTGGACATCGCCGCCGAACGTGGACGCGATGCAACCTTCTGCCGCCGTTTGCGCGAACTGGCGCAGGAAAATTCGTGGACGGCACGGGTTCGCGCTGTTGAACATCTTTGGGAAAAAGAACCGGCTCCGCACTCCGCCAACCCAAGCGATGACGCAGCGATCTCATCTCACAACGCCACCGCGATAGCGGAACGCTTCAGCCAGTTTCGCACGGCAAACAACCGTGGATTCTTCACAGCGTTGACACGGCATTTCGCAGGCATTCCGAACGATCAGTGTTTGCCGATGTATTTTGAATTCTCCATCACCAGCAACGAACGCGGTCGCCGCGTGGCCACTCTGTTGCGGCAGCACACGGAATTGCACGGCAAACGGTTTCTGGATGTAGGCTGTGCTTATGGCGGATTTCTGGTCGCCTTTGCCGAACAAGGAGCCGATGTCACAGGGATGGATGTGGACAACAGCCTGCTGGAACTCGCGCGCCACAATTTACGGGATCACCAACTTGTGGCTCCGCTGCGATTGCAGGACGCAACCAACGCAGAAGAGTTGTCGCCATTGCGCGGACGTTTCGACATCGTCACGTGCAACGACGTGATCGAACACGTCGAAAACCCAAAAGCGCTGGTCAGCAACATCTGTTCACTGCTGGCCGAAGGCGGGTTGGCGTATTTCGAAATCCCGAATGCGCTGATGCCGCTGCACGTGTTGAGCGACGGACATTACCAACTGTTCGGCATCACGTTGCTGGATTACACGACGGCCAAAGAATACTTTGCGGCGCTTCAGCCCGGCGTGGAATACGGGGTTCGCCATTACCTGACGCTGGAAGATTACCGCCGGATGTTTGCCGAACATGGGCTGAGCTTCACCCTGCTGGAAGAAAGCTTTGAAGGCGTTTCGCTGGAAACCGTCTTGCGCGACGCTACGGAATTGCGCCAGGCCGCTTCGGCCAGATTGAACGACCTGCCAGCGGATTGGCGCGAACGAATCAGCGAAGCTTTGACGACATACCTGAACAGGCTGGAATCAACTCCGCGCGAAACCGAAGAACAGCGCGATGAGTTTTTAGCTCGGTACGCGCCGAGTTTTTGGCGAGTGATGGCAAGGAAAGAACCGCCCGCTAAGCCGGTTGAATCGGCAATTCAACACGACGACAGGTTTCAGGGCTATTTGTATCACCAGGGACGTTGCAACGTGTGCGGGCAACAGACTTCGTTCTTTTACACTGCTCCTGCGCTTTACCGTGAAGAGTTGTCTTGCGGAAACTGCCTTACTTCCAGTCGGTATCGTTCAATCGCACGCGGCATTTTGCGCGCTGTGAAGGAATTGACCGGCATCTCCGCAGACAGTCTGGCCGAATTGATCGAAGTGGACACCGATCAGCGATTGAAAATTTACGACACGCAACCGGCGTTTTACGTTCGCACGCACGCCTACCCTATTCCGGATGTACTGGCGCGCTGCCATTGGATCGAAGTTCATTCGTCGCTGTATCGCCCACAGCAACCTTTCGGCGAACCGCTTGGCGACAATCTGACCAACCAAAATCTGGAAGCTCTGACGTTTGCCGATGGCAGTTTCGACATCATCGTCACCAGCGACGTGATGGAACACATTCGTCTGGATTTTCCGGCTCACCGTCAAATCCGGCGCGTGCTGCGCCGTGGCGGCGTTTACCTGTTCACGGTTCCGCATTTCCGCGACCGGTTTGAAACCTATTACCGCGTAGCCGTGACTGATCCTAAAAATCCCGCCAAAGACGTTTTTCTGACTGAAAAAGAATTTCATGGCGATGTGAATTCGCCCGACGGCAGGGCGCTCAGTTACCGCTCTTATGGAACCGACCTGGATGAAACGCTGAAAGAAATTGGTCTGAGCGTGGAATACGTCAAGGAAGATTTTCCCGAAACGGGAATCATGAATACTGAATTGTTTTATTGCCGGCGGCTGAGATGAATACCGGGAGAGCTGCGACTTCACACAGCTCTCCCAAAAACTAACTTCACTTCACACTGACCTGCGCGCTGCCGACGTTCGAGTTGGCATCGAACACGCGAAACGCCACAACATGCGGGCGCGCATCGGGCAAAGCCACTTTCACCAGAAAATCTTCGCGTTTGGAATCGGCGATGCCGTCCACCGGAAAAACCGATTTCCAAGGCCCGCCGTCAAGCTGGTATTCGGCGCGCTTGAGGATTGAAGTCGCATCGCTGGCGCGGAACATCACTTCTGCGTTGCCGCCTGAAACGCGCGGCGCGTCGGCGGTCACTGACGGAGGCGTGTTGTCCACTTCCACCGATTCGGTTTCCTGTTCGTCGGTCAAGACCAGATTGGACGGATTGGACGGCGCATCGGTCGCCACAACCTTGAACACATACCGGCCATCCGGCAAAGCGTTCGGTTCCACAGTGAAGTAATTTTCCTTGAAGCTGGCTTTCAGCGGGTAAAACTCCGATGAGTTGGCGGCGCGATAAAACACTGAGTATTCAATCGAATCGCCGTTGCGGTCTTCTGCCTGCCATTGAATCGAAATAGCTCCGCGTTGAGGAACTCTGCGCGGAGGAATGGTCATCACTGCGCCTTCGCCGCCAGCCGCGTCACCGCCACCATCCATAATCGGCTGCGGCAACGGAACCAGCGCAAGTCCCGGCGACAGGAAATTCAATGAAGTGATTTTCGGCGCAACATTGCGCGGCAGATACGACACAGTGACTTCGCGCAATCGCGGAGCGGGCGAATTGGCCGCGCCGCGTTTCAGCGTCGCGCGCCACTGAATGAATCTGGCCGCGGGGCTTTTGATGGCGTCGCCTTCGGGATTCGTCACCGCCGCCGACCAATCGCTCCAGGTCGAATCCGGCGTGGCGGTGTTGCCGCTGCGCGTTTGCAATTCAATCGCGCCTTCGCCGATCCAGGAAATGCGTCCCCACGCGGCAGTCGTCGCGGCTTCGCGGACTGTGGAGGTATAAGTTCCCGTCGCCGCTGTCGCGCCTCCGAGTTTGAAAAGTTTGCCCAGATTCGACGCAGCGACATAAGTCTGATTTCCGGCGCGAACAAAGCGTGACGTTTGCGCTTCCGACGTTTGCGCCAACAAGCCCGGTTTTTCTCCGGCGGCGACGCTGTAAATTCGCCCTTTCTGTCCGGTTCCGATCAAGGCTTGTCCGTTGGCGTCGAGCATGACGGCAAAGGCCGCAGCGTCTTTGGATTCCCAAATCGTGTCGGCTGCGCCATTGGCGTCCACTCGATACAACGCGCTTTTGGCTGAACTGCCGCTGCCGCCGCCGGAAGCCGACGAAGGCGGCGAACTCCCGGCGGACGCGGGCGAATCAATCGTTTGAATATCGCTGATGATGATGGTCACGCCACCGCCGTCATCAATCGGTTGCGAAGCCGACGAAGACGGCGAAGCCGCGTTTGACGCCCCGCTGCCAGCGGATTCGGCCATTGCCAGCGCATAAACTTCTCCGTTGCGGCCAATGGCCAGATCGCGGATTTCGCGTTGCGCGGAATCGAACAGCGTAAAGGCTTTTCCGTCTGCGGAAATTCTCAGCACCATTCCCCCAGGATCGGTTCCGGCGATGATGTTGCCAGCGGCGTCAACTTTCAGCGCGGTGATGTTGGTTTGCGTGGTGTTGACCAGCGGAGCGCCCGTGCCGTCGGCGTTGACCCGGAAGATGATTCCCTTGTCGCCCGTGCCGACCAGCAAACGGCCCTGCGCGTCGAACGCCAGCGACCAGATGTATTTGGTCTTCGGCTCGAAAAAGACTTTGGCTTCGCCGCCAGGCGTAATGCGATAGACCTTCCCATCCGGCGCAGTTCCGGCGTAAACGTTTCCTGCGGCATCCACCGCCAGAGCCATCACGTCCAGTTCGGAGGTTTTGTACAACAAGGAACCTTTGCCCGCGGCATCCACTTTGAACACACGGCCTTCGTGCCCTGTGCCCAGATAGACGTTGCCGGAATTATCCGCCGCCGCCGACCAGATGTAGGCCTGTTTGGTATCGAAGACTTCCGCCAACGCCGGAGCCAGCGTGATAGCGCCGTTGTCGGCAATGGAAACTCCAACGGCGTCGCCTTTTTCGACTTCGGCGCGCGTGTTCACACGCCAGAACACCGGGCCGCCGGCTGATGCTGTAAAGAGGAATGTTGAAACGACGGAAAGAGCAAGAAAAGTAAGAAGAGTTTTTCGCATTCTGATTTTGAATCCTGAGTTGAATTGCCAGCGGCTAAATCGGGTAATCTCCAATCCACTTTACCCAAGGAAAAATGTTGTTGACGGCGTTGAAAAGGCGTTTGTCGCCAGTGTAGAAATCAAAGCCAAATGTTTGCGCGAGAGCCAGGTACGCCGCATCGTATACCGAGCGTTGGTGTCGGCAGGCTAACTGGAAAGCGAGCGGTTGAAGAGAGAGCGTGCCATGGCGTTCGATGTCGTATGCAACCAAATCAGTAATTGCGGAAAGCGCGTATGCTTCATCAATTCGGTTTCTAACCACGGCCATCTTCAGGGTGTTGACAACTTCGTAATCAAACAACGCCGGGGCAACCAGACTTAAATCGCCGCAAAGAAAGTCGGTTTGAACTTGATCGGCTTGTGCAGTGGAATCTTCATCTCGCAACCACCACTTCTGCGCAACTGATGCATCAATGACAATTGTTTTACCGCTCACTCCGGCTTTCCTCAAGTAATTCGGCCACGGTCATTCCAAGAGGCGCCATCGCGTCACGTAACGAACGCATCCGTTGAGCGGATTCAAGCAGTCGTTTGCGTTTTTCCGCCTGAACCAAGTCTTCAGGAAAAACAATTGTGACCGAAATTTCTCCGCTCACTTCCGGCAACTTCTCCGAAGGAAGCGGCTTGAATTCTTTTCCATCGTATGTGGCTTGAACCGCAATCATGATCCCTCCACTTCATTTGCCGACGACGGTCAATGTCAGCGTGCGCTGTCCCGAAATGACGAATTCCGCCGGAGGCAGTTCTTTTTCAAAAAAAGTCGAAGAACCAGTTTTGACGTATCCCCCCGAAGTGCGATCCGACCCCAGCGTGGCCAGCACCGAAGGCGGCAGATTGGGCAGTTCTTCGTTGTTGATGATTGCGCCATCTTCGTTGCGCGTCAGTTTGACGTACAACCTGTCGGCTTTGCGAATCTTGTTCAGTTCGCGGACGAGCTGCCCCAGCGATTTCGGCGAAATGCCCGTGCGCGGTTCCATCGCCTGAATCGAAGCGCCGTCGCCTATGACGATTTGCAATGCTCCAAGCGGCGCATCAGCCGGAATTTCCAGCGGTATGCGTTCGATGTATTCGCCGCCGCTGTCCGTCCGGGCAAAAGCTTGAATTTCGATTTTTTCGCCGGGACGAACTTCCGTGCGATTGATCCACAATCGGTCGAGCCGACCCGTGTTGCGCGTGTCGTAAGAGGCAATGTCGAAAGTGATTTTTTCCAGCCGCATGTCGCTGAATCCGCTGTTGAAGAGCGTGCTGATCGGTCTGGAAACCGCAAAAGCTGCGGCCAACGGCGAATTCATCGAAACCGACAATCGGTTCTCAAAATCCACATCCGGCTGTCCCGCCAATTTCAGGTTGCCGCGAATTTGCAGCGTCGAATCGCCGATGGCGCGTTCGGTCGAGGTAATCGTCGAAAGCACGGTCATCTGCATCAGAATCGGCGTCAGAAAACGGTCGGAAACGACATCGAAATTGTATGTTTGCCGGTTGCCCAGACTGGTTTCCAGATTGATCGTCACCGGAATCATTTTCGGCGTTTTGCCGAGTTCTCCGTAAATGCCTGTAGAACGGTCGCCGCTGATCGTTCCCACCATTTCGGTCGGAAAGCTCAGTTTGAACGAAGTCGCCTGGCTCGACATCACTGTCACCACTTCGCCTTCGTGCATTGGGAATTCCGAAACACCCAAACTCAGAAACGGATGGCCAAAGGCGTAAATCCGGTTGCCGTCGCGGTAAGTCACCGTTCCAGCCGCCGACAATGAATAATCGCCGCGAACCAGCGGCACAATGATGTTCGATCCGGGTTTCAGCGTTTCGGCGTTGGCTTTTTTCAGGTCGCCGATTTGAGCCGCGCCTGAAACTCCCGCCACTGGCGTGAATCCCCACGATTGAAACAACGGCGCAAACCGCGCGACGACTTCAGGCGCAACGCCCGTAATCGAAAGCGGCGTGGCAATCGGCATCAACACCTGCGCGCTGCCCGGAGCGGCGACGCTCTGCACCATCGAGTTCGATTTGCCGCTCAGGCTTTCGACGAATTCCCTGTATTCGCGCGAATCGGCGTTGAAGGAAATTTCAGAAAACGACACCGCGCGAGGCTGGTCGGATTTCTTTTCGTTTTGCTTTTGCTCGAAGACGGCGAGCATTTCCTTGATCGGTGTGATCCCGGCAATCGGGTCTTTGGCGAATTGATAACCGAATGCGACCGCGCCGAGCAGTTTGCCGTCAATGTAAACCGGCGAACCGCTCATCCCCTGAAAGACGCCAGTGTGATTCAACTCTTCGCCCAGCAATTTCGACAGCACGGCGTTTTGGCCGGGATTGGGAAAACCGGTCAGCACGCCCAGAATTTCCAACTCGAATTTTTTCGGCTCGCTGCCGCTGAAAACGGTGTACCCAATCGCCCGCATGCCGGGTTTGACCTGCTCGACCGGAAAAAACTGAGCATTAGTGTTCGGCTTGGGTTGTTGCCCCAACACAGTGGAGGACATCCCAAAACTGACCATCAACAACATCGCAATCGCCAATTGCCGGATCGAACATTTCACCAATCGCGTCATAAGCTGTTACCTCACTTGCCTGAGAATCTTTACCTGCCCAATTTCAGGGCGCGCGCAATATAACACAGGCAATTGCCGGTTGCTGTCCGCTGGCTCGCCCGTCGTCAAAGGCGCAAATTTTTCTCCTGAAACTCAAAAAGTCCGTGAAAGACTGTTACCAGCAATCTTTCACGGACTTTTTAGATTACTACAGGTCAGGTTGCGGCAAATGCCGACGAGACGTCGCCGCAGCCTGGGCTTTTTGGCTGAGGATACCCAGCTTGAGAGACGCTACTTGCTCGCCGCCGTTGCGGGCGCGGGCGTAATGCTCAGTTCCGAGACGAAGCGATAAACCCCGAACTCAACGTTTGACACGACGCCGACCGGAGCATTGCCTTGCAGCTTCAGATCGGCAATCGCCTTGTTGTAAGCCTGAACGAACTTCCCTATCTCGTCGAAGTTGTCGAAAAAAACAGAAACGTGAACTGTATTCGGATTGCCGCCCAGGGCTTGTACGAAGGTAGCCACTCCCCTGGAATTGGTTTTGGCGTTGGCGACCAGCGCGTTTTCCTTGAGCCATTTCATGAACTCCGGTACACGCCCCGGCGTGACGGTGTTGATGACGCCGACACCGAGCTTCACCTCGCTTTTTGGCTGGACGCTCAAATCAGGAACCGTCGTCGCCAGAAAGGTGCGCGCACTGACGACCAACTGGGCGCGCTTGGCGATCAGGGCACGAGCGCCGGCTTCGCCCAGCGCTCTGGTCAAAAAGCTGGGTTCGTCCAATTCCTTCAGGTTTGAAATCGGGCGAAACGTCCAGACTTCACCTGCTTCGCCCAGAGTCTGCACAACCCAGGTGTGCCATTCCCTGCCCCCGGCTTTTTTGAATGCCGGAAGAGTTTCGTTTTTCATAAGCTCCCGGTACTGATCCATCATTCCGGGTTTGACCTTCACTGCCGACACCAGATAGGCCTGCGGCGCAGGCTGGTTTTGCGCCATACAGAACGGGGTGATTGCCACAGCGAACAGCAACGCGCTGATCGCCAGAAAGATTTTGGTGATTGAGCGATGTCTTTGCATTGTGATTCTCCTTGGTTGGCCGCAGGGCTGCGGCAGACAGCCCTGTAGTTGGGTTTCGAGGTTTATGGCCGATGATTTCCGGTCACGGTTGCGACGTGCAGATACGCCGCGCGGTAATGATCGTAAGCGTCCTTGTAGCCTTTGGCCTTGAAGTAAATGTCGCCCGACGCCAAAGCGCTCTTGGCCTGTTCAACGGCTGCGGCGCTGGGCATTCCGGATTTGGCGCACATCTCAACGACTTCGGCCACGACGCTGCGGACTTCTTCCAGATTGCCGCCTGACGCTTGCGGCATCTGGAAAGAAGTGACGTTGTAACGGTCGCCTTCGACCAGAGCCTGTTCGATTCCAAGCCGGAAGGCGCGACGTTGAAACTCCATCAACTTCATCGCCAGATCGTCCACTTTTGCGCTGACGATGTTGACGTTGGTGTTGGTTGTATCCACCTTATCAATGATGGTGTCCGACTTGTTGATGATCGTGTCGGATTTGTTGTTGATCGTGTTGAGCGTGGTTTGCGCCGTGTTGAGCTGGGAAATGACGGTGACAGTGTTTCCCTGAATGGTGTTGACAGTGTTTTGCACGGCGGTCAGGCGATTGTCCACCGCCAGAACATTGGTGTTGACCCCATTGATTAAGTCGGTGAGGGTGTTGTGCGAAGCGGCCAACTGGTCTTTGAGCATCACCAGCAATTCTTCCAGGTCGGGGCCGACGACCATTGCCAGATTAATGATCTGCGCTCCTCTTGGAGATGCCGGAATAGCTCCCTGCGCCGCCGAATGGAAGTTGCTGACCATGCCAACCGAAATCACCTGACTTTTCACCGCGCATTCAATTTGGAAGCGGAGCGTGTACGTTTTGCCACGCACCAGCGTCGCCTGAATGGTTGCCGTTTTTCGATCCAGGACAGCGGAAAGCGGGTCCTGGAAACTGGACAGATTGGCCCGGCCTTCCAGCGAAAAAACCTCTTCATAGGCGATGGCCGCCCCCAGCGAATCATCAATCAATTGCAGCGAGACGGAAGCTTCCGCGGTTCCCCCGCCAATCGAAGCCAGCGTAAACAGATACCCTCTCCAAATGGCATCTGCGCTGATGACGACATTCACCGGACGCGGAACCGACCCCGACAACTTGAAGCGAGTGTCAATGTACGCTGTGGCAGACCCTACAACGCCAGCGCTCAACAGCGTCGCATAAACTTCCGCGTTGGCTTCGACAGTGCGTGTTTGCGCGTTAAATCTGCTGTCTGCTTTGCTGACCTCCACTTCGCCGCCAATAATCGGAATCGTTCTCTTTTGAGTCCCGGTATCGTCGTTTCCGCCCGACGCAAAACGTCCAAAAATGACCGAGTCGCCCGGTTTGACTTCCGGGACTTGAGCAGCGCCACCGACGCCAAGTGTCAGCCAGACAAGCAAGGTGACTGCAATCATCAGAATTCCTGATGAATTTTTCGCTTTCATGGTTCATCTCCAGTGTGTGTTAGGGGGAGAGTCGCACCTTTTCTCTCCGCAAAGATTGGGGATAACGCGGATGCAATTCAGGCCTGAGCCGCCGCGGCCAGACAGGCGATCAGCGCCAGCGCCTTCAAAACCGCAGGCATCAGGCGCGGGCGTTGGCGATAGACGACAAGCAACGAATTGAGCTTCAGTGACAGTCCGCGACCAGGAGTTTGATCTTCGGGCTGGTCAAGAAAAATCGCGCCAATCAGCAGTATCACTCCCACCGCAAGCCCCGCGACGACAAAGATTTCGCCGAGTTGACCAAAGGCATGCATCACGACAGCTTGTTCGGACATCCAGAGTTGTTCGATTGTGTTGAGTTCGGTTTCCATGTTGCCTCCCAGAGTTGAATATGAGTTGACACACGTTCCCGCCACGGTTACGGCTGCTGTTGATTGGTCGAGCCGTAATCCGCCAATTTGTCGCTTCGTTGAATCTTGCCCCTCTATGCCCTACAACGGAAAAGGCGAAGAAAAGCCCTCAAACCCGCCACTGTCAGGAAAAGATTTTTTGTAACTGCTCAGCCGGGTACGCATGCTTTCCAAGCTGCGAAGCCTTGTCCGTTCAAACTCTTCTTTTCCGATAGGTTTTTCGCAGAGAGCCTGCAGGCCGGGGGCGCTGCGTACCCAGGGCTGAGCAGTTACGATTTTTTTGAAATAAGGAGGAAAAGATGGCTGTCTATAGCTGAATGATGTTATGGACGATGAATCAAGTTAGAAACTTAACGGTTTCTCCGTCCTCGCAGGTACGACTGAGAATAGCCCGGCGATTCATCTCTGGGAGACAACTGAGATTCGGAACGCTTATTTTTCAGCGTTCGGGTCTTCGATCAAAATCCAGTACGCCAGAATTCCCAAAATCAAAATTCCGCCGACGACACCCAAAGCCACTGCAAACGAACCTGTGCGATGAGCGATCATTCCGGTCAACGCCGGAGCGATGATGCCGCCCAGATTGCCGCCGAAATTTTGCAACCCCGAAGCCGTGCCGACGATTTCTTTTTCGCAAACGGCTTGCGTCAACGTCCAGGTGTTCGGCGTCGCCAACCCCAATCCGGCAATCGCCACGGTCAGCAACCACACCGAGGTCATTTTGTCCGCCACCAAACCGGCGGGAACGATCAAACAGCAACACAGCATTCCAGCGACGATGAACAGTTTGCGAATGCGGACTTCATTGCCTCCGCGACGCACCAACCAATCGCTGGCCAAGCCGGACAAAATAATCACCACCGACATCGCGACATAAGGAAACGATTGGTAAAAACCCCATTCGCTTTTCGTGAAGCCGCGCACGGTCATCAGGTAATCGGGGACCCATAGCGTGAAGACAAACCACGCGTAATCGTAGGCAAAGAATCCCAGCGTCACACCCATCACGCTTTTTCGCTTCAGCAATTTCATGCCTTCGATCAAGGAAAAGCTTTTTTTCGCGGCGGCGGCTTGAACTGCTTCCGGCGATTCCCAGCGTCGCAAAGTCATCATCCAGCCGGCAATCCAGATCATCGGCAGCAGGCCAACGATGACAAAAAACCAGCGCCAGTCGTACCGACTCAGAAAATAAGCTCCCACCAAACCAATTGCTGCTTGCCCCAACCGCACCCCGGTCAGGTAAATCGCCGTCACGGTTCCGCGTTCGCCATCTCGAAACCAGTTGGACACGGCGCGCGCGCTGGCCGGGAAGGCGACCGATTGCCCAATGCCCACCAGCGAACGAACGAAGAGCAGGCTCCAGAATCCCTTGATCGCAGCGGTCGCCGCCGTCAACAACGACCACAACAAAAACCCAAGCGAATATGACCTTCGCACACCAACCCGGTCGGTGAGGTTTCCCGCCGGAACTTGCAGAAAACAGTAAATCCACGAAAACGCCGACAGCAGCAATCCTTTGTGTTCGTTGTTCAGGCTGAATTCTTTCGAGATGAACGGCAACGCCACGCTCAGGCTGTTACGCTGGGCGTAGCTGAACACCATTCCCGAAAACAGCAAAAACGTCAGCCACCAAAGCGCTGGAGAGTTTTTCAGCGAAAGCTTCGTTTCGGCGGAATTCATCAGGTTGTTTCCTCGTTTGGTTTGGATTTGGAAAGCGAAAAGCGCGCGCATCGTGCCACGCAAGCCCGGAGCTTGCAATTGCAGGAAGCTATGGAAACAATCCGCGAAGTGACACGAAGAAACACAAAGATTGTTTTCCTGCTTCGTGAATCTTCGTGTTCCTTCGTGGACGATTCTTCCTTTCTTTCGGAGACAACTTTGAGCAACAGAAAAAATCCTGACGAATTGCGCAGCCATCGTTGGCTGGGCGTGGATACCTTGCGCGGCTTTGGTCATCGCTCGCGCGCCAAACAGGTCGGTTACGCCATCGAAGATTTCGCGGGCAAACCGGTCATAGGCATCATCAACACCTGGAGCGATCTGAGCATCTGCCACAGCCATTTCCGCCAGCGCGCCGACGAAATCAAACGCGGCATCTGGCAAGCGGGCGGCTTCCCCGTCGAACTTCCGGCAATGCCGATCACCGAAACTTACATGAAACCCAGCCCTATGCTGTACCGAAATTTTCTGGCGATGCAGACCGAAGAGATGATGCGCAGCCAGCCGATTGACGGAGTGGTGTTGATGGGCGGCTGCGACAAAACCACGCCAGGTTTGTTGATGGGCGCGATTTCCATGAACTTGCCGACGATTTACATGCCCGCCGGGCCTATGTTGCGCGGCAACTGGAACGGCCAGCCTTTGGGAAGCGGCAGCGACGTTTGGAAGTATTGGGCGGAACGCTGCGCCGGAACCATCACCGCCGACCAATGGAACGAGATGGAAGACGGCATCGCGCGCTCCGCCGGAGTTTGCATGACGATGGGAACGGCTTCGACGATGACGGCCATCGCCGAAGCGATGGGAATGACTTTGCCGGGCGCTTCTTCAATTCCGGCGGTGGACGCCAACCATCAACGAATGGCTTCCCGATGCGGTCGCCGCATCGTTGAAATGGTTTGGGAAGATTTGAAACCGAGCGACATTCTGACGCGCGATTCGTTTGAAAACGCGATCACCACCGATATGGCCATCGGAGGTTCGACCAACGCCATCATTCACATCGTAGCCATGGCTGGCCGAGCCGGAATCAAAATTGACTTGCCGCAGTTTGACGAAATCGCCCAACGCACACCGGTCATCGCCAACATCCGTCCGTCGGGCCAATTCCTGATGGAAGATTTTTACTACGCCGGAGGCTTGCGCGCGCTGCTGAATCAGATTCCCGGTTTGTTGAAGCTGGATGCGCTGACGGTGAATGGCAAAACGCTTGGCGAAAACATTGCTTCGGCCAAAGTGCACAATCCTGATGTCATTCGTTCAACAGACAATCCGGTTTCCGCCAAAGGAGGCACGGCGATTTTGTACGGCAATCTGGCTCCGAACGGAGCCGTCATCAAACCCACCGCCGCCGAAGCTCGCTTGCACCAGCACACAGGCAAAGCGGTCGTCTTCAAAAACTACAACGACATGGCCGCGCGGATTGACGACGAAGCGTTGGACGTGACCGCCGATTCCGTGATCGTGCTGCAAAACGCTGGCCCGCTCGGCGGCCCCGGCATGCCCGAATGGGGAATGCTGCCAATTCCGAAAAAGCTGCTGAAAGAAGGCGTGCGCGATATGGTGCGGATTTCCGACGCGCGCATGAGCGGAACGTCGTACGGAGCCTGCGTGCTGCACGCGGCTCCTGAAAGTTATGTCGGAGGAACTCTGGCGTTTGTTCAGGATGGTGATTTGATCGAACTGGACGTTCCAAACCGAAAGCTCAACTTGCTGGTCAGCGAAGAAGAACTCACCCAACGCCGCGCCGCCTGGACGCCACCGCAACGAGTGTACGAACGCGGCTTCACGGCGCTGTACCTGGAGCACGTTACGCAAGCCGATCAAGGCTGCGACTTCGATTTCCTGCACGCGGGCGCGCCGACGCCGGAACCGGAAATTCACTGAAAACACCAAACCGCCTTATGACAAAAGCAGCAGGAGCGCATCCAGTCTGTCAGCGCTCCTGCTTTTTTCGCTTATCGAATGCGCTGCGCAATACCCGATACGGCGACCCCAGGCTCGTTTCCTTGCAGGTAAAGCGTATCGCCGCCGTCAACGGCCACGAACACGTAGTTGATCTTGTTGCCAAGATTGTCGGTGTAAAAACCTGTGCCTCGGCAATTGCTCCCCAACTTGTACGTACCTTGGTTGATGCGAGGTACGTGTTGCCCCATAAGAGTGAGCGTATCAGTCCCAGTCCACAGCCCGTTGTAGCTTCCATCAATCGAGTGAGTGAAAGTGCCGCTGAGGGCCATGACCGGCACGCCGGGAATGCTGCCGTCAAACCGATAACCGTACGTGCCTAGAACCGTGCCGTTGTTGCAATTCGGTGCTTTGCCTGCATTGGCGACGCGGCGGCCTACACCGTGCAGCACAACGCCATCGTTCGTGTTATGCAACTCAATCTGAGCGCCTCCATCCGTGGCGATGAAGTTGTACGTGACATCCAAAGCGAGCGCATCAACTCTGAATTTGCCGGAGCCTGTGCAATCGTCATTGGTTTTGAACGTGCCGCCCGTTCCCGCAGCCGGGAACGATTGGTCGCCGACCACCAACTGCACGTCCGCGTCCATTGTTCCATTGGGGTAGTGCGTGAAAAGACCGTTGACCAGAAATGGTCCTACGCCAACGATCTGTCCTTCCATGTGGTAACCATACGTCCCGCTGGCCGTCCCATTGGTGCAGTGTGGGGCACGCCGAAAGCTGGGCGCTCCATCCTGTGCCCTAACTGCGCGGCGGCTGACAGTCGTGGAAAATGTCACAACGATTGCGATGACTGCGATTGCGATAAACGACATTGTTTTGTTTTTCATGAGGTTTCTCCTTAAAGGTTGAAATTGTGTGGGTAAGGGAATTGGTGAATAGCTGAGGACGCTTCAAACAGCCAATCTCTGCTTTGAGGTCGTGTTTGGCACCAGGCATAAGTTTCGCCAGATTGATTTTGGTCATTCTGAAAATTCATCAGGAAGCCACTGGCACAAATCACTCTGACAATTGCTTCAATCAAACAGGGACTTAACAATCTGCAACGATCTATCAGAGCAGCCGCAAGCGGAATCTTTGGCCAAGTTACGCGCTCACGGTTGCTCAGCGGACTTCACTTATTTTTGTTTCCGTCCACTCAGACAGGCGCCGTTTGCGCCTGAAAACTGCCAACAACACCAAAATATTTTTCGCCCTGAAAAGGAGTGAGAAAATGACGGAAGATGTTTCAAGGCTGCGATTTCGATTTCCTGCACGCCGGAGCGCCAACGCCGGAGCCGGAGATTCATTGATAAAAGTTGAAAGGCAAAAATTTCCCGCACGATCAAAATCGTTTGCATTAACAACAGTGTTGAATTCGTGCGGGATTTCAAGTTTGTCTGAGGACAGATTATGAGCGTTTACACAGCCGTCACCTGTTAAACGCCCTCTGCACCGTAGCAGGCGCTTCGGCGAGAAGTAAGGCTGCCAGAATAAGTTCAACGGAACGTCAATCCCACGCGAACGTTCAGAAAATGAGCCGAGCCGTCCTGGATAAAAACGTTGTCGCGAAATTCAACGCGCAAGCCCACACGCGGCTTGAACCAGTAATTCACTCCGCCGCCGAAGTTGACACCGTTCGCGTAACCGCCGCGAAAGAATCCAGTGTAACCACCGGTTATAAATGGCACGACTTTCCCGGAAGTGCTTGCCTTCAAAAAATGGTAAGAGCCATTGACTGAAAAAAGACCCAGCCCGTCGCCGTAAGATTCAAACGGAGCCACATATCCAATCTCTGCTCCGATGCCTGCGCCATTTTTGAAGACGCCATCTCCGCCGACGCCGACGTGCAGTGTCCCGCCGCCGCCACCGGATGTGCCACCTGGCGCGGCAAAGATGTAGCCGTGGCTGTCACTATTCTTGTTCGTTTTCGATGAAGCAGTTTGAGCTGCAACAACCACCGATAATGAAACAATCAATGTCAGAAAAAGTGTGATTCGATGCATTTTGTTTTTCTCCTTGTCATGATTCCTACCGCCGGACACACATCGCCCGTGGCAGGTGATATTCTTGTAGCTCTGCGCTACAACTTAGTTTTGTTATTGGATAATGGAGCTGATTAGGCCGAAAACGCTGTCTGGCTATCGGGCTTCAATCACCGTAAGCCAAATACGCTATAAGACCAACCAGAAGCAACACGCCTACCCCTATGGCTACTCCGATTGCGATTTTCTCACCGGTCGAAAGGTTTTTGCCTGTTACCGAAGCCACATTGGGATACGGCACTTCGGTAGTTGTGCCAGTCTTGGCATTGGCGACGACGAAAGACTCATCACTGATCTGGCTGACGTAACCTTTCAGTTTGGTCTTGTCGCGCAGCTTTACTTCGATGCGGGCGTCAGGGCCAATGCCGAGTTTGGAAACGCCGATTTTCACCTTGGCGGTAAATTCCGCAGCTTTCTCTTCTTTGGTTTTGGCGAGCGTGATAGGGGCTGCGCTCATGGAAAAGACCAGAGCGCCAATCAGCATCAGCGTCAGACTTCGTTTGAACATGGTGTCTCCAGTAAATTGATGGGGGCGCAAGAAAAGCCTTACACAACAACTCTCAGTGTCAGAAAAATCTTGCGCTTCGATCCCATACTTCTGAGAAAAATGGAGCGGCTGCCTGGTGGATTTAGCAACGGCTTCGGATAACCTGAGCGGCGAAGTGATCGGCAAAAAATGGCTTTCTTCACTCAACCGAAAAGCTTTTCACCAAAATGACAATTAAACCCGCGGCGGAGGAAAATCTGTTTTGAGGTTCGGATTGGCATTTCGATTGCTTCACTACATTACGGCAGAGGTTTTACAACCAAACAAGTGATTCGTCCTTACGAAATTCTGACTTTTAGTATTTGTCAGGCTCTCAAGATTTTTATGGAAACATTACTGATGCGGAGAAAGCCATGGAAAAGCAGCCTGTTTATCAATTTGGTGAATTTCGGCTTGATCCTTCACAAAAAATTCTGCTACGTGATGGGCAGCGTGTACATCTTGAACTGAAGACTCTCTTAACTCTTTTGGCGCTGGTCGAGGCTCAAGGGCGGGTTCTCAGCAAAGATGAGTTAATAGCGAAAGTTTGGCCTGAAATTTTTGTGGAAGAGGGGAACCTGACCAAAAACATCTCTCGACTGAGAAAGGCGCTGAACAATGGAGATGAATCACCCGACTTCATTGAAACCATCTTGAAAGTCGGTTATCGGTTCATTGCGCCTCTCACTCTGATTCAAACAGAGTTTCAACAATAAGCTTGGCTTTGATGAGGTCAACTAATCGCCAAAATGGCGAAACTCCCGTCCGACAATAAACGCATCAATGCTTCCCTTATGAAAGCAGTCTTCGCGCAACCGGCGCAAGCTCGCTCAGCCGTTCCGCCGAAAGTGGCGACAGGAATGGCGGAGGCGAACCGGTCTTGGCGATTCCGGCCAGTTCGGTGGAATGGTGCAGAACCTTCGCTGGACTCCAGGCGTCGCGCAGGTCTTCGTGCGGGATGAAGAGTTCGCGCAAGGTTTCGGCTGCGACAAAATCGCCGCGCGCGCAGGCTTCGAACAATTGCTGGCTCTGGCGCGAAGCGATGCAGCCCGTGCCGGTCGTGAAGCCCGGCAGTTTCCAATCGCGCATGTGAATGACCGCCGGGCGTTCGCCGATACCGCTGACGACCAGATTGCGATCCACGCGCGTCAGCAAAGATTCCAAATAAGCATCTTGTCGTGGGTCTTGGCGGACGACAGCGTATTTGATGGCAACGCACAAACCTTCATCCACCAATTTGGCGACGACATCCAACCCAGCTTCTTTGTCCGCGCCGAAGTTGTTCTCTTCTTTCAAGTACAAAATCAGTTTGGTTGCTGAGGCTTCGGCAAATTCGCGCAAACCGCGTTCAAGTCCCGCGGCATCGCGCGGATCACTGCACGGCAACAGCATCACTGCGGGGAAATTGTACCGGCGCAGCAACTCTGCCTGATCCATCGCACGTCCATACGAAGGACCGGCGCTGGGAATTGCCCAATGCTCGTCAGCAAACCCGCTCAGCCATTCCAGCAAGGCGGAGTATTCGGCCAGCGTCAGGTGATACAGAAAGGCGTTGCCGCCATACAAAAACCGCGTGATGCCGCCGGAAGCGATGTGCTTGACGATCAAATCATTCTGCTCGAAATCCAACGAACGGCGAGCATCATCTTTGCGAGCCAGCGGCGGAACGGAAAATACGCCGCGCAAATCTTCCAAAGTCACAGGAGTCGTTTTCAAAGCGTCTTCACCTCAAAAAGAAAATCCACGAAGCACACGAAGAAACACGAAGAAAGAAAGTCTTCGTGTTTCTTCGTGTGCTTCGTGGAGAAAATTGTTTCTGCCGTCAGTTATTCAGCCAACAGCATCTTGGCAATCGTCTGTTTCTGCATGTTCGACGTGCCTTCGTAAATCTGGCCGATTTTGCAATCGCGGAAGTATTTTTCGACCGGATAATCTTTGACATACCCGTATCCGCCGTAAAGGTTCACCGCCAGCGAAGCCACTTCTTCTGCGACTTCCGAAGCGAAGAGTTTGGCCATTGCGGCTTGTTTGATGAACGGTTGTTTGGCGTCTTTCAGTCGGGCGGCGTTGTAAACCATCAACCGTGCGGCTTCGATCTGGACAGCCATTTCCGCCAGTTGGAATTGCACACCCTGATTTTCGCTGATGGACTGGCCGAATTGTTTGCGCTCTTTGGTGTAACTGAGAGCGGCTTCATAAGCAGCCTGCGCCAGTCCCAGCATCTGCGCGCCGATGCCGATGCGGCCTTCGTTCAAGGTTTCAATCGCTATCTTGTAGCCTTTTCCGACTTCGCCCAGCACGTTTTCTTTCGGCACTTTGCAGTTATCAAACAACAGTTCGCAGGTGGAAGAGGCGCGAATGCCGAGCTTGTCTTCTTTCTTGCCGACCGTGAAACCTTCAAAACCTTTTTCGACGACAAACGCCGTGATGCCTTTGTAACCTTTCGACGGGTCTAGATTGGCGAAGACAATGAAGATACCCGCTTCGTTGCCGTTGGTGATCCACATCTTGCGACCGTTAATCAGGTAATGGTCGCCTTTATCTTCAGCGCGGGTTTGCAAAGCAAAAGCGTCGGAACCCGAACCGGCTTCGCTCAGACAGTACGCGCCGACGGTGTCTGTCGCCAGCCGGGTGATGTATTTCTTTTTCAACGCTTCGTTGCCGTAATTCAAAAAGGCATTGATGGTCAGCGTGTTGTTGACATCCACCATGACGCTCAAGCTGGCGTCCACGCGGGCGAGTTCTTCAATGGCAATGCACGCCATGAAAAATGATCCGCCCGAACCGCCGTATTCTTCGCCGGGTTCGATCCCCATCAAACCAAGCTCGAAACATTTGGCGATGATTTCCGGGCGCATCTTTTGTTTTTCGTCCATCTCGCGGACGTAAGGTTTGACTTCGGCTTCGGCAAATTCGCGTACGCTGGCGGCAAACAGCCGCTCTTCTTCGGATAAAACGGTCAAAGGTTGAGCAACTATTGATTCCAATGCTTGTTGTGCTTGTGCCATAAATTTCTCCTCTGCTGGTGCGCAACTGCTTTGATGATTGCGCGATTAATGAATTGATTATCAGTTGAAACGGTTTGGATGACTCCGCAATCATCTTACTCAACGGATGGAATCTTTGCCAACTTTTGGCCGGTCGCTATAATCGGCGCGGTTCTACAAACAACGTTTTCTATCTTCATTTTTATGACTCAACCTCAAACTCTTTTTGAACAGATTGGCGGCGAAACCGTCATTCGCCGATTGGTGGACCGTTTTTACGATTTGATGGACTCGCAGTCGGAAGCCGCTGGCATTCGCGCGCTGCATCCGGCTGACCTGACCGAATCGCGCAACAAACTTTACTGGTTTCTGGTCGGCTGGTCGGGCGGGCCGCCTATGTACATCGAACGCTTCGGCCATCCGCGATTGCGCGCGCGACATCTTCCCTTCCCGATTGGCGAATCCGAACGCGATCAATGGTTGTGGTGCATGAACCAGGCGTTGGAAGAAATCATCACCGACGGTTTGGCGCGCACCCAGTTGTCGCGCAACTTCATGCAGCTTGCCGACTTTATGCGGAACCAAGCCGGTTAGCTCTGTGCAGCCAGAAATGACAGTGCCATAATGCCTCCCATCAGGTTGCCATTCCGGCATCAAAACAAACTTCGATCAGAGTAAAGCAACCTGCCGAGGTTGCTTCGGATTCAAGATTAGCCCTTTCGTGAACAGCGCAACTTCGGCAAGTTGCGCTACATTTTTTCAGGAGCATTTCTTTTATGAGCGCCGACAACAAAGCTTCGACTTCCGATACTGTTCAAAAGCACAAAGATTTTCTGTTCCCCGCCGTTACGATGTATTACCAGGAGCCGATTGCGCTGGATCACGGCTCCGGGATGCACGTCTGGGATGACGCAGGCAATAAATATCTGGATTGTTTTGGCGGCGTGCTGACCACCAGTCTGGGTCACGCGCACCCGCAAGTGACCGAAGCCGTCGTGGACCAGGTCAAAAAGCTGACACACACTTCGACGCTTTATGCCAACGCGCCTCAATCGCAACTCGCCGCCAAGCTGGCCGAAATCACGCCGGGCAAACTGGAAAAATCCTTTTTCACCAACAGTGGAACCGAAGCTGACGAAACAGCGACAATGGCCGCCAAGCTTTACACCGGGCGGCAGGAAATCATCACGCTTCGCCACAGTTACAGCGGGCGTTCGGCGGCTGCGCAAAGCGCTGGCGGGCATCGAAGCTGGAAAGTTTTGCCAACGCAAGTCGCCGGGTATTACCACGCGCCTGCGCCTTACTGTTACCGCTGCCCGTTCAAATTGACTTACCCGGAATGCGACCTGGCCTGCGCAAAAGACTTGAAAGAACTGATCGAAACGGCGACTTCCGGCAACATCGCGGCTTTTATGGCTGAGCCGATTTTGGGCGTGGGCGGCTACATCACTCCGCCGAAAGAATACTTCAAAGAAGCCGTCGCCATCGTGCGCCAATACGGCGGCGTCTTCATCACCGACGAAGTGCAAACCGGTTGGGGACGCACCGGCGACAAATGGTTCGGCATTGAACATTGGGACGTCGAACCGGACATCATCACTTCGGCCAAAGGCATGGCTGCGGGATTCCCGATTGGTTGGACGATTGCAACGCCCGAAGTCGCCGCCGCGGTGCCAACGCTGACGTTTTCGACCTTTGGTGGCAATCCGGTTTCGACTCGCGCCGCGCTGACAACCATCGAAGTCATCGAAACCGAAAACCTCATCCACAGCGCCAAAGTCGTCGGCGATCATCTGCGCGAAAAGCTGATGGGTTTGATGGAAAAATACGAAGTCATTGGCGATGTGCGTGGCCTGGGATTGATGCAGGCGCTGGAACTGGTCAAAGACCGCAAAACCAAAGAGCCGCATCCGCAAGCCGTGCTGAAAGTTTTTGAAGAAACCAAAAAGCGAGGCGTGCTGATTGGCAAAGGCGGTTTGTACGGCAACTGCATACGCATCGGGCCGCCGCTGATTGCGACCAAAGACGACATGGACGAAATGGTGACGGCTCTGGATGAAGCCTTGGCGACGATTTAACCAAACGGAGAAACACTTATGTTCGCTCATCAAACGAAAGCTCAGACCAAAGCCACAGCGGTGCCGCTTTATCCGGAGAGTGATGGGAAACCTATGGCCGAAACTGATATTCACCGAAGATTGCTGACAACCCTCGTATTTACTCTGGAGACTCATTTTCAGAATGAACCTGATGTCTATGCCTCCGGTAATCTGTTGGTTTATTACGTCGAAGGAAATCCAGCCAAATGCTTCGCGCCGGACGTGTTTGTCGTGCGCGGAGTTCCGAAAGGTGAACGGCGAATTTACAAGCTCTGGGAAGAAGGCGTCACTCCGCAAATCATTATTGAACTGACTTCGCGCAAAACCTGGAAAGAGGATTTGCAAACGAAGTGGCGGTTGTACGAAGAGCTTGGCGTGCAGGAATACTTCATCTTCGACCCAGAATACGATTATCTGGACGATCCACTGGTCGGTTACCGGCTGGAAAATGGGAAGTATGCTGAACTGGAAATCAAAGACGGGCGCGCAAAAAGCGAAGTGCTTGGGCTGGAACTGGTGGACACTGGCGAAACGCTTCGGTTGTTCGATCCAAATTCAAATCAGGTATTGCCCACGCCTCAGGAAGCTCAGGAACGAGTTTCCGAACTCGAAGCCACGCTGGCGCGTTACCGCGAACAATTCGGCGATCTGCCAAAGGAAAAGTGAAGATGCGAACTCTGATCAAAAACGGACACATCGTCACCGCCGTGGACTCATACATCGCCGACATCCTGATTGACGGCGAAACCGTGGCGATGATCGGAAAAGACCTTTCCGCCGTTGTCGGCTCGGTAGACAAAACGATTGACGCCACCGGCAAGCTGGTAATTCCCGGCGGCATTGATCCGCATACGCACATGGATTTGCCGTTCGGCGGAACTTCGTCTTCCGATGATTTTGAAACCGGCACGCGCGCGGCGGCTTTTGGCGGCACGACGACGATTATTGATTTCGCCGTGCAGTACAAAGGTCAATCGCTGAACGAAGCTCTGGATGTCTGGTTTGAAAAAGCGCAAGGCAAGGCCGTGGCCGATTACGGTTTCCACATGATCTGCACCGATCTGCCGGATGAACGGTTGCCGGAATTGAAAGCGATGATGGATCAGGGCGTCAGCAGCTTTAAGTTGTTCATGGCGTATCCCGGAGTCTTTCTGGTGGATGACGGCACGATCTTCAAAGCGATGACGGCGGCGGGCGAACACGGCGGATTGATCTGCATGCACGCCGAAAATGGAGTGGTCATTGACGTGCTGGTCAAACGAGCGTTGGCCGCCGGTCACACTGCGCCTAAATACCACGCGCTGACGCGACCAACCAAAGCCGAAGCCGAAGGCGTTCATCGCGCCATTGCCATTGCTGAAATGGCCAATTCGCCTGTGTACATCGTTCACCTGAGCTGTTACGACGCGCTGAAAGAGGTTCAGAACGCGCGCGATCTGGGTTTGCCCGCTTACGCCGAAACCTGTCCGCAATATCTGTTTCTGGATTACAGCTATTACGAAAAAGAAGGTTTTGAAGGCGCAAAGTACGTCATGACCCCGCCATTACGCGGCAGGGAAAATCAGGAATTGCTCTGGCGCGGGTTGCGGATGAACGATCTGCAAGTGATTTCCACAGACCATTGCCCGTTCTGCATGAAAGAGCAGAAAGAACTCGGCATTGACGATTTCAGCAAAATTCCCAACGGCGGCCCCGGCGTCGAACATCGCATGAGCTTGATTTACAACGGCGGCGTAGCACAAGGCCGCATCAGCCTGAACCGGTTTGTAGAGCTGACTTCGACGGCGGCGGCCAAAATTTTCGGCCTCTTTCCACGCAAAGGAACCATCGCCGTTGGTTCGGACGCCGACATTGTCATCTTCGATCCGAACCGCGAACAGACCATCAGCGCCGCGACTCATCACATGCGCGTGGATTACAGCGCTTACGAAGGCTGGACGGTCAAAGGCGCGACCGAAATCGTTCTGTCGCGCGGCAACGTCATCGTCGAAAACGGCGAATGGAAAGGCAAAACCGGCGCAGGACAATTTTTGAAACGCGGCACGACCGGCGCGAAGTAAAGGAAAAAATTATGGTAGACCTGACGCAGCTTGAAATTCAGTACGTCACAAATCAACTTGGCGAAAAGACCGCGGTGATTCTTTCGTTGGCAAAATTTCGGGACTTGATTGAAGACTTGGAAGATTTGGCGCTGGTGGCTGAACGTAGAGATGAGCCAACAACTTCTCACACCGAATTGCTTAACGAACTGAAGCAAGATGGACTCTTATGAAATCGAGTGGAAGCGTTCAGCAGTGAAAGAGTTGAAACAGCTTCCGAAAGAGATGATCGCCAGAATTCTGCAAACAGTTGCATCGCTGGCCAACGATCCTTTTCCTGCCGGAGTCAAGAAGCTGGTTGGCTCAAAACACACCTATCGCATTCGTGAAGGCGATTACCGTGTTATTTATGACGTATTGTCAAAAACATTGGTAATCGAAATCATCCGCGTCGGGCACAGGAAAGACGTTTACGACTAATGTAGTGGGGAAATGCAAGGACTTATAAATATTCGCCAGGCGTTGATGGCCGTGCATTCCAAACAGCAGGCTGAGGCCATCGTCGAATATATCGGCCATGATCCGAAGCGCTTTGCCGAGTTGATGAAGCTGTTTTTTGCCGGCGAATATCGTCTGACGCAGCGCGCAGCCTGGCCGATGAGTTATTGCGCGGAACTGCACCCAGAGCTGATTCGGCCTTATCTGTCGAAGCTGCTCGATTGTCTGGAACGCGACGATCAGCACGACGCCGTTCGGCGCAACATCGTTCGCCTGCTGCAATACATCGAAATTCCAAAACGATTGACCGGCAAAGTCTACGCGCGTTGCGTGGATTTGATTGACGACGCCTGTCAGCCGGTGGCAGTTCGGGCGTTTGCAATGACTGTGGCAGCGCGCATTGCGAAATCAGAACCGGACCTGATGAACGAATTGCGATTGATCGTCAGCAAACACCTGCCGCATTCGACGGCGGCATTTCAAGTCAGAGCGAGAGAAATTCTGCGATGAAAACAGAGATTGCCCTCACACAGCGCGACTTTGAAGAATTGCGCCAGGACGTTTCCGCCAGCCCGTTGTGGAACGCCGACCTTGCGCCAACGACTATCAAACAGCGCACCTGGTCTACCTGGAACATTGCCGCGCTGTGGATCGGGATGAGCGTGGTGATTACGACTTACACCTTGGCTGGCGGTTTCATCGAAGCCGGTATGTCGTGGTGGCAGGCGATGATCACCATTCTGCTGGGCAACACCATTGTCCTGATTCCGATGATTCTGAACGCGCACGCCGGAACGAAATACGGCGTGTCGTTTCCGGTGCTGTGCCGAGCGGCGTTCGGGACAAGGGGCGCGAATGTGCCGGCCTTGTTGCGGGCGATTGTGGCTTGCGGCTGGTTCGGCATTCAAACGTGGATCGGCGGGACGGCGCTGGATGCATTGTTTGGCCGGATGTGGAGCGGCTGGAATTCGATGGACGCCAATGTCATGAACATCGCCGCGCATACCTGGATGGCGTTTCTGCTGTTTTGGGGCATTCAGGTCTTGATCATTATGAAAGGCGTCGAAGGCATCAAGCATCTGGAATCCTGGTCGGCGCCATTGCTGTTAGCAGGCGGAGCGGTTTTGCTGTGGTGGGCTTCGTCGCGGGCGGGCGGGCTGAGTCGCGTGTTGACCGAATCGAGCGCGCTGCAAAAACAGCAGAATAATTTCTGGACGATCTTTCCCGGCGCGCTGACGGCTTCGGTCGGGTATTGGGCGACGCTCAGCTTGAACATTCCTGACTTTACGCGCTATGCCCGGTCGCAACGGTCGCAGATGCTGGGGCAGGCGCTGGGCTTGCCGTTGACGATGACGGCGTTCGCTTTTATAGGCGTGGCGGTGACCAGCGCAACGCTGCTGATTTACGGCGTGGCCATTCCCGATCCTGTGCAGTTGATACAGCGTTTCGACAGCTCCACCGTCATTTTGTTTGCCACGCTGGTGATTTTCGCCGCGCAGATTTCCACCAACCTGGCAGCCAATGTGGTTTCGCCTTCGAACGATTTCTCGAATCTCAATCCGAAAATGATCTCTTATGTCGGCGGCGGGCTGATTACGGCGGTCATAGGCATTTTGATGATGCCGTGGAAACTGCTGGCTTCCATGGGCGATTACATTTTCACCTGGCTGATCGGTTATTCGGGATTGATGGGCGCGATTGCCGGCATACTGATCTGCGATTACTGGATACTGCGAAAACAGCGGCTGGACTTGGCGGCGTTGTTCGATGTGCGCGGGCGGTATGCCTACTCGAACGGATTGAACTGGCGGGCGATGATTGCGCTCGCGGTCGCCATTGCGCCGGTCGTGCCCGGATTTCTGCATGCGGCTTCAACGCCGGGCGGGCAAATCCAGCAGCCGGGCTTTCTGGATACGCTTTACACTTACGCATGGTTTGTGACTTTTGCGATTGGCTTTTTTGTTTATTTCGCGCTGATGAAAGCCGCTTCGACGAATGAAGCAAACGCATCTTAGGCCGTAACTCATGCCAAGGAGTTGAACGATGAAAAAAAGAACTTTCCTGAAGCTGACTTCCGCCGGAATCACCGGCACGATGTTGACCTCGCTCAGCGGATGCCAAAAAACCGATGCGCCCGCTCCCGCATCGCAATCAACAGCCACGCCTGAAAAACTGACAAACTGGGCGGGCAATCTGGAATACAGCGCCAGCAAAGTCGTTTACCCTGAAACCGTCGAACAGGTGCAGGCAGCGGTCAAACAGGCAGAAAAATTGCGCGCGCTGGGAACGCAACATTGTTTCAATAAAATCGCTGACTCGCCGCACCAACTGCTTTCGGCCAAAAAGCTGAACAAGATTCTGGCGCTCGACGCGAACAAGAAAACTGTAACGGTTGAAGCAGGCGTGCGTTACGGCACGTTGGGCGAATACCTGCAAGAACGAGGATTCGCGCTGCACAATCTGGCGTCGTTGCCGCACATTTCCGTCGCCGGTTCCATCGCCACGGCTACGCACGGTTCCGGCGTGAAGTTGGGCAATCTGGCGACTGCGGTTTCCGGCCTTGAATTCGTGACTGCGGCGGGCGACGTGGTGACTTTAACGCGGGAAAAAGACGGCGAACAATTCCTGGGAGCGGTGGTGCATCTGGGAGCGCTTGGCGTCGTCACCAAAGTCACGCTCGACATCTTGCCCACTTTTCAAATCAAACAGGACGTTTACGAAAACCTGCCCTTTGCCGAACTTGAAAAGAATTTTGAAGCGATCATGTCCGCCGGTTACAGCGTCAGCTTGTTCAGCGACTGGCAGAAAAACCTCATCAGCGAAGTCTGGGTCAAATCAATTGTCACTGGCGACAAACCGGCAAAAGCAAAACCCGAACTTTATGGAGCTAAACTGGCGACACGCAATTTGCATCCGATCCGCGAACTGGCGGCGGAAAACTGCACCGATCAGATGGGCGTGCCGGGCGCTTGGCACGAACGGCTGCCGCATTTCAAAATGAATTTCACGCCAAGCAGCGGCAAGGAATTGCAGGCCGAGTACTTCGTGCCGCTCAGCAACGCAGTCGCCGCATTGAAAGCCATCAACAATCTGGGCGACAAATGGATTCAAGACCTGTTCATTTCCGAAGTCCGCACCATTGCCGCCGACAATCTGTGGATGAGCACTGCTTACAAACGCCCCAGCGTCGCCATTCACTTCACCTGGAAACAGCACACCGATTCGGTGATGAAGCTGTTGCCGATTGTCGAAGAGCAATTGGCGGCATTCGGCGCGCGTCCGCACTGGGGCAAACTGTTTACGATTCCGGCAACACAGTTGAAGGCGCGTTATGAACGTTACGCGGATTTCCAGCAATTGATGCGGCAATACGATCCGAACGGAAAATTCAGGAATGAATTTCTGGAGACGAATTTTTCCGCTTGAAGGCGGGACTAAGAACTTTACCAAGGAGCATTTATGGCACGAGTTGTGAAATGTGGCTTGATTCAGGCGAAAAACGCCGCGCCGACCGATGCGCCGATGGCGGAGATCAAACGGCTGAACACAGAAAAGCATCTGGGCTTCATCGAACAAGCCGCCAAACAGGGCGTGCAGATTTTGTGCATGCAGGAAGTCTTCACCACTCCGTATTTTTGCGCCGAGCAGCAAACTCGCTGGTATGAAGCCGTCGAAAAGATTCCTGATGGCGAAACCACCAGATTGATGCAGGACATCGCCAAACAATACGGCATGGTCATCGTCGTGCCGATTTATGAAGAAGAAATCACCGGCATTTATTACAACACTGCGGCTGTGATTGACGCCGACGGCAAATATCTTGGCAAGTATCGCAAAAACCACATTCCGCACGTCGCGCCGGGCTTCTGGGAAAAGTTCTATTTCAAACCCGGCAATCTGGGTTACCCGTGCTTCGACACGGCGTTCGCGCGCATAGGCGTTTACATCTGTTACGACCGCCACTTTCCCGAAGGCGCGCGAGCGCTGGGATTGAACGGAGCCGAGATTGTTTTCAACCCTTCGGCAACGGTCGCCGGATTAAGTGAATATCTGTGGCGGCTGGAACAGCCCGCGCACGCCGTGGCCAACGGTTATTTCATTGGCGCAATCAATCGCGTAGGTTACGAAGCTCCCTGGAACATCGGTGAATTTTACGGCCAGAGTTACTTCTGCGATCCGCGCGGCCAGATCATTGCCCAAGCGCCGCGCGATGAGGATACTTTGGTTGTCGCCGATTTGAATCTGGATATGATTCGTGAAGTCCGCAACACTTGGCAATTTTTCCGCGACCGGCGGCCTGAAACCTACGGCGCGCTGGTCGCTGGGTAAAATCTCAAATCTCAAATCTCAAATCTCAAATCTCAAATCTGAGATTCGAGATTTGAGACTACAGCCTTCAAAAAGAATGGAGCGAGATCAGCCATGAAATACGAACGCTTTGAACAATTGCCTGTTTGGAATGATGCAATCGCATTGGCTGTGCAAGTTTATGCGTTGACGGCAGACGAATCCTTCAAAGGACAAGGAAGTTTACGCGATCAAATCGAACGCGCATCGGTTTCCATCTCCAATAACATTGCTGAAGGATTTGAACGAGGAACGACCCAAGAGTTGTTGACCTTTTTGTATATCGCGCGCGGTTCGGCGGGCGAAGTACGCTCAATGCTGCTTTTGATTGAACGAATGCCACGGTTTTCAAATCTCAAATCTCAAATCCCAAATTTGAAAAAGCTCGCTGAAAGCATTGCCCGCCAACTGCGCGGTTGGGCAGATAGCTTGCAAAATTCAGAGATCAAAGGTCAGCGCTACCTGACAGACAAGATTCGTCGCGAACAGCAAACGAAAAAAGAGCGCGACGAATTTGACGCGGAGCTCAACCGCATTATTGCTGCGGGCAAGGACCAAGCCTCTGAGCATCCCTAAACTCGACGTACAATTGAAAGAGGAATTTGATAATGACCAAAATAAATTTGTGCGTTCTGCTGACTTGTGCCTTGTTGCTTGAGCCTGCATTACATCTGGCCCAAACGCAGCCCTATGATGTGCTCATTCGTGGCGGACGCATTGTTGACGGCACTGGCGCAGCCTGGTTTCGCGCCGACATCGCCTTGCGCGGAAACACGATTGCCGCCATCGGCAAATTGGATGGAGCGACGGCCAAACGTGTGATTGACGCCAACGGGCAAATCGTCGCGCCCGGTTTCATTGACACTCATTCGCATTCTCGGCGGATGATCTTTGAAGAACCGAAAGCCGAAAACTACATCCGGCAGGGCGTCACTTCTGCCATCGAAGGCCCCGACGGCAGTTCGCCTTTGCCGCTGAAACCATTCTTTGACCGGCTGGCAGCGACGCGCATCGCCATCAACATGGGCGCGCTGGTCGGGCAAGGTTCCATACGCGAAAAAGTCATCGGCCTGGCGGATCGCCGCGCCACGCCCGAAGAAATCGAAAAGATGAAGGCTCTGGTCAAAGAAGCTATGGAACAGGGCGCGATGGGTTTGAGCACAGGTTTGTTTTACGTGCCCGGCAATTACACGCCAACCGAAGAAGTCATAGAGCTGGCCAAAGTCGCCGGACGAATGGGCGGCATTCACACTTCGCACATGCGCAACGAAGCTGCCGACGTTCTGAAAAGCGTCGAAGAAACCATTGCCATCGGCGAACGCGGCGGATTGCCGACTCAGGTCACGCATCACAAAATCATCGGCAAAGGCAATTGGGGACGCAGCGTGGACACGTTGCGACTGGTCGCCGAAGCGCGCGCTCGCGGCGTTGATGTGACGATTGACCAATATCCTTACACCGCTTCGAGCACTGGCTTGGCGGCGTTGTTGCCGCAATGGTCACAGGAAGGCGGCCAGCGCGAATTGGTCAAACGCCTGAACGATCCGCCAACACGTGCCAAAATCAAAGCCGCCGTTGTCGAAAGCATAGAGTTTGATCGTGGCGGCGGCGATCCAAAAAACATTTACATCGCGCGTTGCGGTTGGGATTCCAGTCTGGAAGGCAAAAATCTGGCGCAAATTACTGCTGCGCGCGGACGTTCGACTTCGTTTGAAGATGCCGCAGAAACCGCGATGGAACTCGTCGCTAAAGGCGGCGCGTCGGCTATCTTTCACGCCATCAACGAAGACGATCTGATGCGCATTCTGAAAGACCCGCTGACGATGGTGGCTTCGGATGGCGGCGTCGAAATTCCGGGTCGTGGCGTTCCGCATCCGCGCAGCTACGGCACGTTTGCGCGCGTGTTGGGGGTTTACGTCCGCGAAAAGCGCGTGCTCAGCCTGGAAGACGCCGTCCGCAAAATGACTTCGCTGCCCGCAGCCCGCTTCGGCCTGCAAGATCGCGGCGTGCTGCGTCCGGGAATGAAAGCCGACGTAGTCATCTTTGACTCAGCGCGCATCATTGACCGCGCCACCTTCGCCAACCCGCATCAATACGCCGAAGGTTTCAGCTACGTCATCGTCAATGGAATGGTTGTGCTCGACAACGGCAAGATGACCGACGCACGCCCTGGGCAGGTGTTGTTGGGAGCATCGGCGCGGCAGTAAGATGGTTTCCGCCTTACCAACATTCTTGCCCCAGCACAAACTCTATGAAAGAAGCTATTGCGCGCGTCAAAATCAACCAGCAACTTGAAGCGGCTGGCTGGCGTTTTTTTGCTGATGCCAATGGGCCTGCCAACATTAAACTTGAACCGAGTGTCGCCATAAAACAACAAGACCTGGACACGTTTGGCGAAAACTTTGAGAAGGCTGAGAAAGGTTTCGTTGATTTCCTGCTGCTCAACGAAAAAGGCTTTCCGTTCGTCGTGCTCGAAGCCAACGCGGCAGCGGCTTGATTCTTCGCGGACAATGCAATCATAGCTTTTGCTGTTCGAAGGCGCGCACGAATTCGCCCGCCGTCAGCACTTTCAGAAAAGGATAGCGCCGCCGAAATTCAAGCGCGGCAGGATTGCTCTTCGTCATCAAATCCAGCAGGTCTTGATCCCGGCTGACGATGCAAAAGGCATTTGTCACGATTGCCAGATTGATATACATCTCGTCTTTGGGGTCACGTTCAAAGTGGTATTCGGCGGGAACGTTGTGAACCAGGATCGCGCGCCGTTCGATTTGCTGAAGCAAGGCGGCAATCGTGCGGTCGGTAAGTTTTGGGAAGGCGCGCCGAATGCGCGGGCGGTTCAGCACGTCGCGCAGTTCGATCAGTGTCGCCTGGCTGACGAACAAGGTGACAGCGCCGGAAAGAAACAGCCGCAGTGCTTGCCGCGCCGGGCTGTGGCGATTGGCCAGGCCTTGCAGAAATACGTTGCAATCAAAAACAACACGGGTGGGGTCTGGCGACATGGCTTATTGTTGGGGATGTCGTTCGTTCCAGATGGCTTGCCGCTCTTCTTCAATCAAAACGTCAAACTCGTCTTCGGACATGCCGCTGGCGTCAAAGTCCTGCGCCATTGGTTCGGCGAGTTCTTCAAAGGAGCGTTGCGAGAGGATGGAAGTTTCCACCAGACCGAGCAAATAGGTTTGCGCGGAAACGCCTTGCCGCACGGCCTCGGCCATTGCATTCAGAATCACAGGGTTATCTATGTTGAGCGTCAGTGTTTCCATAACGTCACCTCCGATTTCAGGATAACGCGGTTAAGCGACATTCGGCAATATCACAGACAGGCTGGCGGCGTGAGTTATGCTAAACTCCCGCGCGTCTTACCGCATACCATTCCAGACAAAAAGGAAAGCAACGATGGAATTTGCGATTACTTTCAAACCGGATATGACGCCGCAACGCATCGTCAGCCTGACCAAACAAGCCGAAGCCGCGGGCTTCAGTTACGGCTGGATGTTTGATTCGCACGTGTTGTGGCAGGAACCGTTTCCGCTGATGACGTTGATGGCGGCGAATACCGAACGCATGCGAATTGGCCCGTGTGTGACCAATCCGGCGGTGCGCGATTGGACGGTGACGGCCAGTTTATTCGCCACGCTCAACCGAATTTCCGGCGGACGGATGGACATCGGCATCGGGCGCGGAGACAGTTCGCGGCGCGTGATGGGTAAACGACCTACGACGCTGGCCGTGCTGGAAGAATGCGTGCAAACCATCCGCGATCTGTGCGGCGGCAAAGCAATTACCTACGAAGAAAAAGAGATTCAGATGGCTTGGGCTGACGCAGGAGTTCCTCCAATCTGGGTAGCCGGGTACGGGCCGAAAGCCTTGCGCTGCGCGGGCAAAATCGGCGACGGCGTGATTCTGCAATTCGCCGATCCGCATTTGATCAAATGGTGTTTGCAGTTTGTCCGCGAAGGCGCGGAAGAAGCCGGGCGCGATTTTTCAAAGATCAAAGTTATGGCGGCGGCTCCGGTGTGGGTGTCGGATGATCTCACCCTTGCGCGCGACCGCGTCCGCTGGTTTCCGGCGCTGGTTTCAAATCACGTAGTTGATCTGGTTTCCAAATATAAACCTGAAGAATTGCCGCCGGAATTGACGGCCTACATCGCCGACCGCAAAGGCTACAACTACCTGCACCACGCCGAAGTCGGCAGCAGCAATGCCGAATTCGTCACCGATGAAGTCGTGGATCGGTTCTGCCTCGTCGGGCCCGTGGCGGAACAACTACGTCGCTTGAATGAATTGAAAGAAGCCGGCGTGACGCAGTTCAACATTTATTTGATGTGCGGCGACGAAGAACAAACCGTTGAGGTGTATGGCCGCGAAATCATTCCGGCGCATAAGTAAACCCGTGCCCTGGGTTGAAAAGATGAATTTCGTCGTTCTCCTGATGTTGAGCAGAGTATTTCAGTGATGCCGAAGTCGTCTCAGGACTCGGTTTTACACGGTTAAAAGCTTGGCTCTTTCCGAATGACTGGGCTAAACTCTGAGTCACAGATACCTTCAACGACACGCTCTACGTCAACCAACCGTAAGCCTAACGGCGTCAAAGGAGGACGATGTGACATTCAAAATTGGTCAGAAGGTCGTTTATCCAACGCAAGGAATTGCCATTGTCGAGCAAATCGAATCTCGCCAGATCAACGGAGAAGAACAGCTTTTTTATCTGCTCCGGCTGCATGCCAACAATTCACTGGTGATGGTTCCAACCCGCAACGCCGACGAAGTCGGGTTACGGACGCTGATCGCCAAACGCAGATGCGATGAATTGCTGGCTGCCCTGGCGAATGACTTCCACTCGCCGCCGACGGGTTGGAAAGACCGGTTCAAGGAATTTTCCGAAGCCATGCGCCACGGCGATTTGTTCGCCATCGCCGAAGTGCTGAAAACGTTGACTTACCTGAACCGGCAAAAGCCGTTGTCGTTTCGAGAAAAACAAATGCTGGAACGAGCGCAATACCTGATCGTCAGCGAACTGGCCATGGTTTGCCGCAAGGCTGAATCTTCCGTTTCGCCGCTGGTCGAACAGGCGCTGATTTCAGCTTGCCATAAACACACCACGGCCGCTTGAAAGAAATGTCGTAACCATTCGTTTCGCATTTTGTAAGACAAATGTCAGCTAACAGCCGCTTGCCGCAAGATATAACCTCGATTCTGAAATTGACTGAAAGTGATTTGCAGGTCTGCGCGCCAGAACAGGAAATTACCATAAAGCGGTCGAAACAATTGGCGTTACACCACACGGAAAAATGAGCCACGAATCTTCATATCTGTTATTGCTGGCTACAGGAGCGGACGCCCGCGAACGGTTGTCGGATTTTCTGTCCAGTGATTACAGTCTGGTTGATTTGACGACAGGCTTTTCCAAAGAATGGAATGCCTGCAATGGCGACCAAAAACATCAAGTGGCTTTGCTCGGCAAACTGCCTGTGCAGGAAACGGATAAAGATGTCATCAACTCCTGTCTGGAGTTGATGCGCGATTTCGGTTCCATGGCTGAAAGCCGTGGGCTGACCATCGAAACTCTGCTGCATACACAGCCTGCTTTAGCAGGTGCGTCCGAACTCTTGTCCATTGGATTATTGCTGCCGCGATCCCAGCCATTCAATTATTCCCAACGTCAAAATCTTGAAGAATTGAGTCTGGCCGTTCGTGATGTTCTGGAATGTCAGCGGTTGAAAGAAACCACCCGGCAGAAACCTTTGATCGAACGGCTGATGGAAAGCAGCGCGGCGTTGTTGAGCGAAAACGGGCGTTCGGAAGTTCTGCATCGCATCCTGCAGGTCGTCCAGGAAAGCGGTTTTGAGCGCGTCAGACTGTACCTGCTTTCCGCCGACGGACAGACGTTGCGCGGCGAAGCTCAGGTGGGAATGAGAGAGTCGCGCTTTGAAGGCGTGGAATGGCCTGTGAAAACCGACCTGCACTTTCAAAAATTATGCGAGGCCGGACGCCCGCTTTTGCTCAAACCGATCCCAGGCCAGCCTGAACATTCCGAAGAAAGATTGGATAAAGAAGGATTGACCGAATGGGTGAGCGTGCCGTTGTTGTTGCGCGGCAAGGTCATAGGCCAATTGTCCGCCGACAACAAATTCTACTGCCGCCGGATTTCAGAATCGGAATTGGAGCCGTTGAAGCTGTTTGCCGCGTTGGCCGCAGCGGCGATTGAAAAAGCCGAATTGATCGAAAAGGCCGAACTGCGCGCCAAAGAACTGGAAGCCTTGAGGCGCACGACGGAAGCCATCACCGCCGCTCCAACGCTGGAACGTAAAAAACTGTTGCGCGCCATCATTGCCCACGCCGTCGAATTGTTGCAGGCCAGAAGCGGCGGATTGTACGAATACCACGCCGAACGAAGCGAACTGGTTCTGGTGGAAGATCACAATCGCCAGGATTTCACCGGCAAGGTTTTGAAAGTGGGCGAAGGCATTGCCGGAAAATTAGTCATGAGCGGAGAGCCGTATCGGATGGTCGGAAATTACAACGAACATCCTGACCGCGCCGCCATTTTTGAGAGCCAGCGTCATTTTGGAGCCGTTCTGGAAGTTCCACTGTTATGGCAGGAACGTATCATCGGCGTGCTTTATGTTGACGATGAAAAAGGGCGGCAATTCACTCCCGAAGATGCCCGGTTGTTGGCGCTGTTCGCCAATCAGGCGGCGATTGAACTGGTCAAACAGGAATTGCTGGCTCAGGACGAAGACAAACTGAAACGTCTGGAAAAACTCTCGCGTTCGACGACGGAAATCATGAGCAATCTGGGGAAATTGAAACTCCACGAATTGCTGACTCTGGTTGCGCGCCATGCAACGGAAATTTTGACTGCGGAAACCTGCGGAATTTCACTGGCCAGCGGAAAAGACGTTTTGAGCCTGGAAGCGTTTCACGGCCATCGCGAGGGTAGCGTTTACAGGGGACAACAATTTTCGATTCAGAGCGGCGACAAAACCGGCTTGACCGGACACATCGCCTATCAGGGCAGATTGTTCAACGCCTTTGGCGAAAAGCTGCATGGCCATAAAGCCGTCCGCAGCAGACAGAACTCAACTACACCGTCAGGCGAATGTCATTCGGTTCTGGCCATTCCACTGCGAAACAACCGCGGCGATTTGATAGGACTGTTGCGTGCCGACAACAAGTTGAAAGACGACGGACGCCCATCTCCAACACAGTCTTTTACAAAAGAAGATGAATGGATCATCAGCATTTATGCCGAAGTCGTCGCCGTATGCGTGGAAAACGCGCGTCTGGTCGAACAGTTGCGAAACCACAGAGAGCGGCTGATTGACAGTCTTCCACACGCCATCATCGCCATTGACCGCAAAGGCATCGTTACAGATTTCAGTTGGCAGGCAGAAAGAATTCTCGGCTACAAAAAAGCGGAAGTGCTGGGCCAGGATGTCAGAATGCTGTACAGAGACGGAGAGCCGAACCACATCGGCCAACTGCTCAAAGACAGCAGGGGCGGCAAGATCAACAACGTCGAAGCAATCGTCAAAAGCAAGGATGAGGAACTGATTCCCGTTCAACTGTCCGCTTCGAATTTTTATGACGAAGAAGAAAATCGAATCGGCAGCATAGGTTACTTTGAAGATGTTCGCTTGCTCAGGGAATATCAGCATCGTCTGGAACTGGTCTTGAAAGCCAGCGACCTGATGGCCAAGGCGGACAATCTTTCCGAAGGATTGCAGAGCCTGGCTCGCATGCTGGTGACGCTTTTTCCCGGCAACCTCTGTCTGATTTCATTGCTTGACGAAAGCGGAGATTCGCTGATTGCTCAAGCCGGGACTTGCGACCCGAACCTCTTTGCCAGCGCAGCAGCGTGGCAACCGCCCATCGGAACGAGCTACCCGATTGGCGCTTATCCCGGTCTGCCGGAATTTCTTCAAATCGGCAAGGCGACCCGTTTCAAACACAGCCAGGAACATCGCCGCGAAGCATTGAAACAGGCGCAATTGGCGCTGGGGTTGTCGCAACCACTGCGGTCTTTGTTGATGATTCCCTTGCGACTGGGAAAACGTCCGCTCGGACTGCTCAGTCTGTTGGAAACCTGCGACGAGTCGCAAAGCCAGTTCCTGAAAAAAGAAAACATAGAATTGGCCGAAGCGATTGCCTCTCAAACCACCATACTTGTTGATCGAATTCGTTCCGCTGAACGCCGCGTAATCGAAAACGAAGACGAACGTCGTCAGTTGGAACGATTGCGAATCGCCCTCGAAGCGCTGGCTCGCGTCACAGAGCCAGAGAAAGTTCCGCGACAGATTCTCAGCAGCGCGCAGGAAATCTTGCAGGCGGACGCCGTTGTCTTTTGGTTGTTTGACAACGAACAAAACAGGTTCTTGCCTGACATTTCGCTTGCGGCAGGACTTCCCGACAAAATGTGGGCCAAATATCAGGCCAAAGGGCCATACGATGGCGGAACCGCGTATGAATTGTTCAAGCAACAATGGTATGCCACGAATGATCTCAGGGAGCCGCAAAAGAAAGAATTTTTCGGTCCCTTCAGCCTGGCATTGCTGACGGAGTTCGAGGCTCAGGCTTTTCAAGGATTCGCATTGTCGGTGGGAGCGGAAAAGCTCGGCGTGATTTATGCACTGCACCGACAGCCGGTAAATTTCGGAGAAAGGGAACGAAGGACCGCTCTCAATTTCGCTCGCAATGCGGCGTTGAATCTGAAACGAGCGAAACTTGCCGAACAGGTCAGTTCGATCAACAAAGCCGCAAAGGCCGTCGCCAAAAGCATCGTTCTCGATGATCGCAAGGCGACACTGTGCTCCATTGTCGAAGAAGCCCAAAAAGCCAGCCAGTGCGACGCAGTGGTGCTGTATGAATACGAACAGGAAAAAAGAACTATTTGTCATCCAATTTTTGTCGGCGTTCACCAGCCAAAGAAAATGCGCGACATGGAAAAAGGCTGGGAACATCCGCTGGTTCATAAGCTGCTGGATAAAGCCGAACGGCGCGTGATTGACAATCTGGCTGAAGACCGGGATTTCAAGGATCGCAGTTTCGCGCGCGAAGAAAAAATTCAATCCTGCATTGCCATTCCGTTGCTGGCCACACGGCAAAAGGTCGGCGTCATGTTTTTCAACTATCGCCGCCGCCGCCGCTTTACGACTGAACAGGTTGAGAACGTTCAGTTTTTTGCCGATCAGGCCGCAGTCGCCATTCGCTATTCCCAGTTCGCTGACGACAAGGCCGAACAATTGAAACAGCAGGAATCGCTGGTCAGCCTTTCCGGCAAATTGCGAAATGCGCCGACTTTGCAGGAAACCATGGATGTCGCCGTCAGACACACGGCCTACATGATGGAAATCGAATGCTGCAACATCGTTTTACCCGCTCCGAATGGCGAATTGAGACCGCGGGCTTATTTCGGTTGGCTGGATGAGGAGGTGGCCAAACTCAAGCTGGCCAAAGGTTATGGGTCGCAATCCGGTTATACGATGTTGCAGAAAGAGCCTGTCGTTGTTGACGATTATTTGAGCGAAACCAGGTTCGAGTTTCCGCAAGGTGTGCTGGAGCGCGGCATCAAATCAGGGTTGAGCGTGCCAATGATGCGGGGTGACGAAATAATCGGAGCCATGCTGGTTTATTCAACACAACATCGCCATTTCACCGCTGAAGATTGTTATCTGTTGCAATTGATCGCCAATCAAACAGCCATCGCCATTCGCAGTACCGAAAGGTATGAACAACTGCAACGGCGAAACAATCACTTCCAGGCCATTCACAACGCCAGCAAAGCGATTACAGCCAGTTTCGGGCGCGAACGCGACGTGCTGGACGAAATCGTGCGCCAGGCCGTCGAAGGTTTGACCGAAGCCGGATCAAGCAAGGTCGCCGTCGGGACAATTCAAATTTATGACGAAAAACGAAGCGCGTCGCAGATGATAAGCATTTATCCGGCGGACAAATTTCCAGACCTCAGCAAGCGTGTTGGCGATGTCTGGTCGCTGGACAGATCCAAAGAGCAGATCGGCATCGCGGGGCGAACGATTCTGGAAGGCAAGTCGCAACGGGTTGATGATGTCAGAACTGATCCCGATTACCTGCCGTTCAACAAGGCCACTCGTTCGGAGTTGTGCGTGCCGATGTGGGACGGAGATAAAGTCATTGGAGCGATCAATGTCGAAAGTCACGACCTCAATGGCTTTGATGACGACGATCAGACGACTTTGGAGACCCTGGCCGAACACGCCGTCATCGCCATCAAAAACGCCCGTCAATTTGAAGAGTTGAAAGACAGCAAACTGCAAATCGGGGCGCGAACGGCGCTGGCCTGGATGGGAATGGCCAACAATGCCTGGCGTCATGTCATCGCTCGTGACGCTTCGGATATTGGAAAAAAGGCTGTCTTGATCCGCGAGTTCATCAAACGCGACGGCCTGAATCATCCGCGCATTGTCGAGCATTTGGAACAAATCGAGGCTTTGGTGAAAAGCATCCATGTAAAACCGATCACCGCTCCGCTGTCTTCGGAAGAAGGCGTGGCCATGGTCAACGTCAATGATCTGGTTGCTGAACGCTTGAACCAACTTCGTCAGAATGCGAGCTATGGCGCCGTCAAGCTTGAAGTTCATGTATTGGCTGGAAAGCAATTGACGGTGTGGACGAGTTCTGAATGGTTGCGGCGAGCGCTGGATATTCTGGTGGACAACGCCGCCGATGCGGTCAAGCCACTGGAAGCGGACAGACGTGTGATTACAGTGACGACGGATTTGATAAACGATGAAGTAAAAATTTGCGTGGCAGATCGTGGGCCGGGGATTCCGGCATCCATCAAGCCACTTCTTTTCAAAACTCGAATCGAACACAGCAAGGGATTCGGCATGGGATTGTTGATTGCGCAAGCCATTGTCGAAACCTACGGCGGAAAAATCGAATTTGACGACGGCGTCGAGCAAGGCGCGCGAATGACGATTCGGTTGCCGCATAAATCTTGAAAAAACTTTCCCCCTCACAAAATTTAACGTTTTTGACTGCTCCGTTGACGCGCACGTCAAACACCCACTTGGCGCAGAAAAAAACGTTTGTCCCGGGAAGGATCGAATTCACATCCATGCAGTTTTTATTATTACAAGGCGACAAAGACATTTATTGGAGCGCCTTTCTTGCGAATGTCATTGCTCCGCTGGGAAGTTTGAACGTGGCAAAGGCCGATGAGTGGACGGCGACTGGTCAGGAAGAGCCGGACGGATTGATTATCGTTGACACCACGCACATCGAACGATTTGAACAACTGGTTGCCAGAATTTATTCCGAAAATCCCAGTCGGCGAATCGTGGTTATGACGGCTTCGCCGACCTGGAAACGCGCGCGCGCTGCGTTTGAATCTGGAGCGATTGATTATTTACCCAAAACTCTGCCGGCTGATGAATTGCGTGCCACGTTTGAAGAGTTGCTGCGCCGTACGCCAGCCCAGCCGTGAAACAATCAAAACAAAATCGAGGCGGTGATTATGTCCAAACCCAAAATCCTGATTGCCGACAACATTGAAAGCGTAGCTCAAACTCATGCCGAATATCTGGAGCTGCACGGGTACAGGGTGCAATGTGTGTCCACGCCGGAAGAGTGCCAGCGCCTGTTGGAAGAAGAGCGATTTCATCTGGCAATACTCGATCTGAGAATGCGCGACGACCTGGATGAAAAGGACATCAGCGGATTCACGCTGGCTCAGCAAAGCAATCCGCGCATTCCGAAAATTCTGCTGACGGCGTTTCCCACATGGGAAATGGCTCGCGCCTCGTTGCGACTGGATGAAAGCGGTTTGCCGCCAGCCGTTGATTTCGCCTCCAAGTTGGAAGAAATGCCGATCTTGTTGCAGCGCGTGCAAAACGTTTTGTCCAAACGCTTTTCCATGAATTGGGAATTGAAACTGGAATGGAAAGCCCGCGACCATTTTTCGCTGGTCAGAATGATCGAACCGGATTTGTCGGATGAGCGATTGCTCGACCGCGGCGAAGAATTGGAAGACCTGTTTCGCAAACTATACGCGCAATCCGACCGCATCAGAATTGATGATTTGCTCTGGCACGACCGGCGGCGAGTGGCCGTCAAGGTCATCAGTTTTGCCAAAGACAAATTGCCCGAAACGATGTTGGTGGTTTGTGGGCCGGTTGCCGATCTGGCCGAAGAAACTCGCCGGTATCAAACCCATGCTCCGAAATCGCCCAAAGCAAACGCGACCAGATTTCACCTCACAGCCGAAACCGCGCGTTTTGCGGCCAATGTCTACGCTCTGGCAGGTTGTGACTTCGATCAAACGCGTTCTCTTTTCGATTGGTATCGAGCCGATTCAGGAAAAACCTTTGTCGCTGCCTTGAACACTCTTTGCGAACAGACGCTCCTTGATTGGCGACAGGAAAATCGGCTGCTGGCCGAATCGCAAACACTGGATGAACTGTACCGCGTCAAACTTGGCATTGATGCTGCGCAAGCCGTTCTGGCGGAGCGAATGCGTTCGATGGAACGCCAGGTTGCGGCCTTGGGATTGAAAATCGAGCGGAGCAACGATTTGTTCACCTTGCGTCTGAACGGTTCGTCTGTGACTTATCCAGACCCGGCGCAGATGGTTTATCGAAAGACGATGATTGGTTCGCCTGCGCTGTTGATCAACTCGCCGGGCTTGCTCTCCGGGAACAACATTCTGGCCGATTCGACGGGGCAGGTTTGGTTGACCGATTTCGCTTCGGCAGGGTTGGCTCCGATGTTATGGAATCATGTTGCGCTGGAATCGGCCATTCGTTACGACTGGGGCGAAGCCGTTTCTACGGCAGAGTTGTTCGATTTGGAAACCTGTCTGGTCGAAGGAAATTTCAGCAAGTTCAAAGCGGGCGATTTCGAACCGGCGATTCGCAAACAACTGCGCGCCATCCAGGGGCTTCGCCGATTGGCGCCGCGCGAAACGACGCAGGATTTACCGGCCTATCATCTGGGCATGTTCCATCAGGCCATCAGCCGATTGATTCAGTTTCCGAACGTTTCGCAATTGACCAAAGGCGAATTGCTGCGGTTGGCGCATTTGCTGATTTCGACCGCGATGATTGCGCAACTGCTGGCCGCGGAAAACAAGACCGCTGATCCTTCGTCTTCGTCCGCCACAGGCTTGAAATTGGACGAAAAGAATTTCAGCGCGCTGATTGATGGAAATCCTGTTCGCCTGACTGAGCAGGGATTCAAACTGCTTCATTTTTTATATGGCCGCGCCAATCAAATTTGCACTCGGCGCGAAATCGTCGAGCAGGTTTTCGGCTACGATTTCGACGAAAACGACGAAAGTCAGGAAGCGCTGGTCAATACGGCCATCAGCCGTTTGCGCACCGAAATCGAACCTGATCCCAAACGTCCGCGTTTTCTACGCAATGAACGCGGACGAGGTTACAGGTTGGCGATCCAGCCTGCCGCCGCGCCTCAGCCCTGAAACGGCGGGTTATCAGTTCTTCATTCAATGACTTGCCATCAGAGAAACCCTGCCATTGCTTCTCGTGTGACCATTTCCATGTAATTTAATTGTCAGTCCAATGTCAGCGAAGCCCTCTGACGATCCCACGCAAGATTCGCTCACCGCAAAGCTCAATCATCAACAACAAACTCCGCGAGCCGTGAACTCAAAAACGAAGCTCGCATTTCACACAAACTAAAAACCGAGCATTGCGGTGCCCGGCCTTGTGGCCCATCAACCGGACGGATGAATGACGGAGGTGAAGCTATGGACCTGAGCAATATGAGAATTTTATGCCGTGATCCGCGATGCGGCGTCCCCGTGCCGCGAACTGGAACTTACAGAAAACGGCGAATGTTTTATGCCGGCAAGCAGTTCTCGAACTACGTTTATATGTGCCCCTATTGCGCAAAAAAACGTTACTTCAAGCTGAATTTCTTTGGAGTGGTTCGAGAAAGCAACGGCGGATGGGTTCGTCGTTTGTTTGGTGATTGATTCGACTGAATTTTTCGTGGCGATTTGCTGCGCCAACACATCTGTTTAGGCGTCACAGTTGGTTGCAATGAATCGGTTCATCCGAAGTTTTCGCTGGAAGGATCGGAAAAACATGAGGTCGAATCTTTCACCTTGTTGTCAATCGCCGTTTCGCCTTTTGTCCAGCGCGGCGCATAAGGGCAATGGCGACAACCAGAGCCACAGCACTGCCCGCGCTGCAAATGGAATTCGCTGGTGAAAACCATAAATTCTTTTTCCCAGTAATAATCTCTTCCTTCGACGGGTTGTTTCATCTTCATTTCTTCATTTCAAAACCGCCCCGTCCGGGCCAACGCGACTACGCGGGCGTCTGTGAAAACGCAGGCTCCGCAGTTCTCCCTTTCACGGAAATGATTTCCTCGATTTTGGCCAATTCTTCCTTGTCGGCGAACATCAATAATTCGTCGCCTTCCTGAATGACTGTTCCGCCGGCAGGAACGATTGTCTCTTCGCCACGAATGATGAGCACGACCAGAGAGCCTGCCGGGAAACCCAGTTCCAGAACTCTGCGATTGGCGATGGCTGAAGATTTGGGAATGATGATTTCCACCAGATCGCTTCTGGTCTTTCCGGTCGGTTCATATTCCAGCGGGATTTTGCGTTTGGCGGAAAGCGGCGCATCCACGCCCAGCCATTTGGCCAGTCGGGGAATTGTCGGTCCCTGCAACACGCTGGATACCAGCACAATGAAAAAGACCAGATTGAAATACATGTCGGCTCGCGGAGCGCCAGCCAGCAATGGAAATGTTGCCAGTATGATCGGCGCGGCTCCACGCAAACCCACCCACGCAACCATGGTCTTTTCCCGCCAGTTCATGCGAAACGGCAGCAGGCTCAGATAAACGCTGATGGGACGGGCAACGAAAACCAGAAAAAGCGAAACAAGCAAGCCTGTGCCGAGAATCGGCACCAGCGCATGCGGGAACACCAGCAATCCCAGCGTCAGGAACATCACAATCTGCATCAGCCAGGCCATACCGTCGTGAAAACGGGTCAAACTCCGTTTGTGAATGAAATCGCTGTTGCCCAGAACAATAGCCGCCAGATAAGCGGCCAGAAATCCATTTCCGCCTGCAATTTCGGTCAAACCGTAAGTCAACAGCGCCAGCGTGAGCATCAACACCGGGTAAAGCCCGTCGTATTCCAGCTTCAGATTGTTGAGAATGAACTTCATGGCTCTGCCCATTGCATAACCCAGCGCCGCTCCAACTCCCATCTGCAGAAAAAACATCGGAACCAGCGCCATCAGCGAGGCTCCCGGCGTAAGTTGCAATTGAATCAGGGCAATCGTCAAAAAGATGGCCATGGGGTCATTGCTGCCGGATTCGAGTTCCAGTAGTTGTTCGAGTTCTCCCTTGAGGCTCACGCTGCGCGAGCGCAGCACCGCAAACACCGCGGCGGCATCCGTCGAAGAGACGACCGAACCCAGCAACAAACCTTCCAGCCAGGTGAATTGCAAAACGTATTTCAAGAACGCCGCAACCAGCAGGGCGGTGGTAAACACGCCTAACGTGGAAAGCACAAGTCCCCGCCGCAACACAGGGCGAACACGCTCCCATCTGGTTTCCAATCCGCCCGCGAAAAGAATCAACACCAGCGCGACCACGCCCAGCGCCTGTGCCAGACGGGCGTTGTCAAAATAAATTCCACCCGGCCCGTCCGAACCGGCGAGCATGCCAATGGCCAGAAAAATGAGCAGCGCCGGGACGCCAAGCCGCCCCGAAGCGCGGCTGACAATGATGCTCAGTAAAAGCAGAATCGCGGAACCGGCCAGAATATATTCAAACGAAATCATCAGTTGCTCCCTTAAAAGACGCTCGCACCACCTCGACAGAACAGTTCGCCTGCGCACACAAGGCCGCCGGCACGCTGCCAAGCAGAAGCTGGGCCACGCGATGCAGTCCTGTCGCGCCCACAAAAATCGAATCCGCCTCCCAGCGCTCAGCTTCTTCCAGCAGAGTCCTTTTCGGGTCTCCTTCCTGGATTTCGCGGGAAACAGTCAATCCGGCAGCCTGCAATTTTGGTTCGGCGGCCAATTGCGCTTCCCTGACCAGATACCATTCGCGCCAGGGATGCGCTTCAATCACCAGCGGCGCGCGCAAAACCGCGCTGAGCAACTTCGCTTCCGCGCCCGCAGGCCAACTGCGGGACGCGACTGCGCGCACCACAGATTCTGAGCCGGACAAACCATCCACGCCGATCAGTATTCGCGGCGATTGAGTTTGCGGCTGACGCGATCGAACAATGCGCACGGAACAGTTCGCTTCGGTGACCACTTGCCGCGCCACGCTGCCCAATGGCAACTTGCTGTTGGCAGAACGGCCTTGAGCGCCAACCACAATCAGATCGGCCTGCCAATCCGCCGCGCGATCAATCAGGAGTTGCGCTGGCAGTAGCGTCGCTGAACCGGCTAGCGATTCAGAACCCACTGTCCAACCTGCAAACTCGATCTGGAGTCGCTCCACCGCCAACGCGCGGCTTTTTTCCAACGTTCCGGCGGAATGCTCAGGGCTTTCGTCGCCGCTTTCAGGAAAAGCGCTTCCCTGTGATTCGTCCACCGAAACCAGCAATGCTTCGGCTTGCGGCGGCAATCCAGCGCGCGGCAAATCATCCAGTATCTTTTCGGCGGAATCTGAACCGTCGTAACCGATCAGAATGCGCATGTTGCTATCCTCGTTTCTATGCGTGTGGTTGGTTGATAGCGATTGGCTCACGCGGGCGATTGTTCGGCGGATTAAGGGACTGTGCGTGATTTGTCCGCAGGTATCAGCAATTCGCTACACCCGATCACGAATCGTTTTTGGGTTTCATTATGTCCGATTTGGAAATTCGCGCGTTGCATCGCGGCAATCTTTCCTGACGCCGCAACGCAAGCTTGACGCTGTTTTTAATCGGCCTCTATAATCCGGCGTTTTCATGGATAAGTCAAAAAGCGCCTGTGGCGCATACAGTTACCGAAGTTGTCACGCATGACCGAATTCTCCCGACTGCTTGCATACCTCAAGCCATACCGCATCATCTTTGCGATTTCCATTGTGTTGATGATCGCCACGGGTTTGCTTGAAGGCGGGACGATTCTGTTGTTGCAACCGATCTTTGATGCGTTGTCAGGAAACAAGACCGGCCAATCCCTGCTACAGTTTTTGCCCTTCAGGCTGCCGGACTCCGGGGAGGCGAATTTACAGTTCATCGCGTTGTTGCTGATCGGCTTCACTGTGGCCAAAGGCGTCGCGGAGTATTTCTCTTCCTTTTCGATGAGTTATATCGGTCAGAGTGTCATCGCCGATGTGCGTTCGTCATTATACGATCACATCATCCGCCAATCGGCCACGTTCTTTGCCAAACGCCCGACCAACGAATTGACCGCGCATCTGCTGAGCGACGCCGCGCTGGTCGAACGCGCCGTTTCAGACACGCTGCGCGATTTGTTGCGCGAATCGGTCAGCCTGATGGTTTACCTGACGCTGCTGTTCAAGGTGAACTGGCGGTTATCTTCGGCGATTTTGCTGCTGGCTCCGCCGGTTGCGTATCTGACGACGAACTTCAACAAGAAGCTGCGTCGTTATGTCAATTCGCGCCAGGAAAGCAACGCCGAGATGCTGGACGCGGCGCAGGAAGCGATTTCCTCGCAGCGCGTGGTCAAGGCTTTCGGGATGGAAGCTTACGAAAGCACACGGTTTCGCGAAGTCGCGCGCAAACAGATGCGCGACCAGATGCGAGCCATGCGTATTTACTTCCTGTCGCCGATCGTGCTGGAAACGCTGGGCATCATCGCCGTCGCCACCATGTTGATTTATGCGCAGAACAGCATCAGCGCAGGGCAAATGACTCTGGGCGGATTCGCCACGTTTCTGGTGGCGATGTTCAAGGCTTATGACCCGATTCGCCGCCTGAGCCGTTTGCAACACGATCTGCAACAAGGTCTGGCTTCCGCCGCGCGCATCTTCAAGGTGATGGATGAACAGATGGAGATGCGCGACAAACCGAATGCCGTCGCGTTGGAACGGTTTGAAAGAGAGATTGAGTTTCGCAACGTCAGTTTCAGCTACGGCGCAGGATTCGATCTGCCTGTGATCAAAAATGTTTCGTTCAAAATGCGCGCGGGCGAAATGATCGCCATTGTCGGACAGAGCGGCGCGGGCAAAAGCACGCTGACCAACCTGATTCCGCGTTTTTACGATGCGGTGGATGGCGCGGTTTTGGTGGATGGCAACGACGTGCGCGATTTGAAGCTGGCGAGTTTGCGCCGCCAAATCGCCGTCGTCACTCAGGAAGTTCACTTGTTCAACGAAACGGTTCGGGCCAATATCGCCTATGGCGCTTATGGCAGAAACGACAACGCCGCGGCCATCCAGGCAGCGGCGAAAGCAGCGCTGGCCGATGAGTTCATTACCAAATTACCGGAAGGTTACGACACCGTGGTCGGTGAACGCGGTTTGATTCTTTCCGGCGGCCAACGCCAGCGCATTGCCATCGCGCGCGCGATTTTGAAAGACGCTCCGATTTTGATTTTGGACGAAGCGACCAGCGCGCTCGACACCGAAAGCGAAATGCTGGTGCAGCAGGCGCTGAACAATTTGATGACCGGACGGACGACGATTGTCATTGCGCACAGGCTTTCGACCATTCGCCGCGCCGACCGCATTCTGGTGATGGACGCCGGACGAATCGCCGAATCCGGCTCACACCAGGAATTATTGGCTCGCGACGGCATTTATCGGCGGCTATATGAATTGCAGTTTGCTGAAGAGGAGGATGTTTCCGGCTTTCAGATTCCAGTTGCCGGTTAGGAAAACGCCTGCTGGAAACTGACGAACAGAAACAAAAGATTATGCTCAAAAGCATGACGGGGTACGGACAAGGCACAGCCAGCGGAGAAAACTTCTCCGTCACGGTAGACCTGCGTTCGGTCAACAACCGCAACTTGGACATTCACTGGCGAGCGCCACAGGATTTGGTTTCGCTGGAAATTCCTTTGAAAAAACAGATTCAAGCGGCGTTGTCGCGTGGACGAGTGGATGTGACGATCAGTTTCACGCAAACCGCCGATACAGCCTATGAATTGAATCGTCCGCTGATTCGCGGTTATCTGGCGGCATTGAAAACCATGCGCGACGAATTCGGCTTGAGCGGCGAACCCGATCTGGCGACGATTGCCCGATTGCCGAATGTGCTGTTGGCGCAAACCAACGGCAACGTGTTGAGCGATGCCGTCGTGCAGGGCGTCGAAGAAGCCCTGACCCAGGCGCTGACTTCGCTGGTGGCTATGCGCGCCGTCGAAGGCCATGAGCTTCAAAAGGAATTGCTGGCCCGCGTCGAACGAATTGAAAAACAGGTCGAGGCAATCATTTCCGGCGCGGACGGTTTGGTGGACGCCTACCGCGAAAAACTGCGCAAGCGCATAACGGAGTTGCTGGAAAAAACCGCGATAGACGAAACACGGCTGGCTCAGGAAGTGGCCTATCTGGCCGAACGCAGCGACATCACTGAAGAAATCACGCGGTTGAAAAGCCACATCGTCCAACTCAAAGAACTGCTGAGCGGAGACAATGAAATCGGCAAAAAGCTGGATTTTCTGTTGCAGGAAACCAACCGCGAAGCGAATACCATCTTGTCGAAATCGTCTGAACTTTCGATCTGCGACGCGGCGATTGAAATCAAAACCGAAGTCGAAAAACTGCGCGAGCAGGCAAACAACGTCGAATGATTGGCAATCTGATAATCGTTTCCGCTCCGTCGGGCGCTGGCAAAACTACACTGGTCAGTGATGCGCTAACCCGCGACCAGCGTATTAAACCTTCAGTGTCGTATACTTCGCGTTCGCCGCGTGAAGGAGAAGCGAATGGCGTGCATTACAATTTCATTTCGACGGATGAATTTCGCCGGATGATCGAACGCGGCGATTTTCTGGAATGGGCGGAAGTTCACGGAAATTTGTACGGCACATCGCGGCGATTGGTCGAACGATTGCGCGCCGAAGGCTTCGACGTGATTTTGACAATTGACGTGCAGGGAGCCGAACAGGCCAGGACGTTGTTTCCCGACGCGGTCAGTGTGTTCATCTTGCCGCCGTCGTATCAGACGTTGCTCGACCGACTGGACACGCGAGGAGCCAATGGAACGGACGATTTGCGACTTCGACTTGGCAATGCGCTGGACGAACTGGCGCAATATCAAAATTTCGATTACGTGATTATCAACGATGATCTGCAAGAGGCGACCGACGAACTTGCCGCCATCATTCTGGCCGAACGATGTCGCCGCCATCGGCGCAGCGAACTGGCTGAACAGATCATCAACACATTCAAATAACCTTACAGCAACTCAATGGAGGTAGTGATTATGATGGAAGAACAAGACAACGAATTGAACGTCCCGGAAATTGACAGCAAGTACCGCAAGATTCTGATTGCCGCCAAACGCAGCAAACAGATTCAGAAAGGCGCGATGGCTCGCGTCAAGATGACCAACAGCATCAAACCGACGCGCGTCGCGCTGGAAGAAGTCGAACGCGGCTTGATCGGCTTTGAAATCACGGAAACGGTCGAAAAGTAACCAGGACAGAGAGACGGAGAGATAGAGGGATGGAGGGAAAGAGCATCAAATTTCACTCTCTCCCTCTTTCTCTCCTTCTCTCCTATCACTTTCTTCGCCGCTTATAACCATGAACATTCTGCTCGGTGTCACAGGCTGCATCGGCGCGTACAAGGCCGCCGAAGTTCTGCGCGGTTTGCAGAAAGCCGGTGCGCAGGTGCGTGTGGTCATGACCGAACACGCGACGGAATTCATACGACCGGCGACGTTTGAAGCTCTTTCCGGCCAACCGGTCATTGTCGGTATGTTTGCGCAACCCGACCATTCCCGCATTGAACACATCGCAGCGGCGCGCAACGCCGACTTGCTGCTCATCGCTCCTGCCACGGCCAATATCCTGGCCAAATTCGCTCATGGAATCGCGGACGATTTTCTTTCTACGCTTTACCTGTCGAACACGAATCCGGTGTTGATCGCTCCGGCGATGAACGTCGAAATGTGGAATCATCCGGCGACGCAAGCCAACTTGAAAACCTTGCGTGAACGCGGCGATTTGTTTGTTGAACCCGGCGTCGGCTATCAAGCCTGCGGAGAAGTCGGCGTTGGCAGGCTCGCAGAGCCTGAAGAAATCGTCGCTGCTGCATTGGCAATTCTATCTTCCGACTCCCGACTACCGACTACCGACTACTCCAAAGATTTCGCCGCCGAACACGTCCTTCTCACCGCCGGGCCAACGGTCGAAGACCTCGATCCGGTTCGATTCATCACCAATCGTTCATCCGGCAAGATGGGGTACGCTTTGGCCGAAGCCGCGCGTGACCGTGGCGCGCGCGTCACGTTGATTTCAGGGCCGACGAAACTGGCCGCTCCGTTGGGAATCGAAACCATCGCCGTTCGTTCAACGCGCGAAATGTACGAAGCCGTCATGAGCCGTCTGGCTGACGCAACCGTTTTCATCGGCTCCGCCGCCGTAGCCGATTTTCGCCCCGCCAAACGCGCCGAACACAAAATCAAAAAACAGGGCAAAGCCAATTTCACGATTGAACTGGAACCGACGGAAGACATCATCGCTTCGGTCGCCGCCAATTTTGCAGAAGCCCCGAATCGCAATAGACGCATCGTGGCGGGCTTTGCGGCGGAATCGCAAACCCTGCTGGATTACGCGGACAAAAAGCTGCGCGAAAAAGGATTGGATTTGATCGTCGCCAACGATATTTCGCGCGCCGACGCCGGGTTCGATGTCGAAACCAACGCGGCGACAATTTTGAAACGCGATGGTTCGCGCGTCGAATTGCCGCTGCAAAGCAAGCGCAAACTGGCTGACCGCGTGCTGGATGAAATTCTCAAGCTGAGGTGAGGAATGGACGCGCACGACGAATTACGAGTGCTGATTCATCAGGCCAATGAGCATTTGCGGTATTACCGCGATCTGGGGTTGATGACCATTGGCGAAGCCGCAAGACCGGCTTTGGCGGAATCGCTGCTCTCTCACGCTGAACCTGTCGCCGCAGTTTCCGTTGTGGACCCCGAACCAACCGCCATCAAATCGCCGCCGATCATTCACCAATCCGAAACAGAGATGAAAAAAACACATGCTGCGCCAATTGCCTTGTTTGAATCCGAACCGGCAACCGTCAACGAAACGCTTGAAGACATTCGCCGCGATCTGGGCGATTGCAAACGCTGCAAGCTGTGGTCAACGCGCACAAACATAGTCTTTGGCGAAGGAAATCCGAACGCGGAATTGATGTTTGTCGGCGAAGCTCCGGGCGCGGACGAAGACGCCAGCGGACGGCCTTTCGTCGGCAGAGCCGGGCAATTGCTGACCAAAATGATCGAAGCGATTGAGATGAAACGCGAAGATGTGTACATCGCCAACACCTTGAAATCGCGTCCGCCGGAAAATCGCAATCCCGAACCCGACGAAACCAAAGCCTGCATTCCGTTTGTGTACAGGCAAATCGCCACGATTCGTCCGAAGCTGATCGTCACGCTCGGCAATCCGGCGACACAAGGTTTGCTGGAAACCAAAGTTGGCATCACGCGCATTCGCGGCACGTTTCAGGAATATCCGCGCATTGCCGGAATCAAAGTCTTGCCGACTTATCACCCTGCTTATCTGCTGCGCTCGCCCGACAAAAAACGCGAAGCCTGGGAAGACCTGAAAAAAGTCCGCGCCTTTCTGCGCGGCGAAATCGAAGCATAGAGAGAAAAAAGCAACCACAGATGAACACAGATCAGCACGGATGAACACAGATTTTCTTTTGCTCAGGCTATCCGTGTTTATCCGAGTGAATCTGTGTTTGCCTGTGGTTTACCTGTTATGGCAACTCAGCTATTCATTCAAGAAAATGTCCCGCTCGCTCCGCTGACCACGCTGGGCATCGGCGGCTCAGCGCGCTTTTTCATCGAAGCCGCCAGCGAATCCGAATTGATCGCAGCCATCGAATTTGCCGAAGCGAGCGACTTGCCCTTGTTCATTCTAGGCGGCGGCAGCAATGTGCTTGTCAGCGACGAAGGCTTTTCGGGGTTGGTCGTTCGTGTGGCGATCAAAGGCATTGAGTGTGGTGAGCAGGTGACGGCTGGCGCAGGCGAAGACTGGGACGGTTTCGTCCGCCAATGCGTCGAGCGCAATTTGGCGGGCGTGGAATGTTTGAGCGGCATTCCCGGTTTGGTCGGCGGCACTCCGGTGCAAAACGTCGGCGCGTATGGCCAGGAAGTCAGCGAATCCATCACGCAAGTTCGTGCCTTTGATCGGCAAACAAAACAAATCATCGAACTCAGCAACGCCGAATGCGGATTCCGTTATCGCACCAGCATTTTCAACACGACGGAGCGCAACCGATACATCGTGCTGGCGGTCAGCTTCGCGCTGAAGGCTAATGGCGAACCGGCGCTGCGCTATCCGGACGTGAAAAACTTTTTCGCTGACAAAGCCGATCAACCGACTTTGGCCGAAGTCCGCCAAGCCGTCATCGAAATTCGTTCGCGCAAAGGCATGGTCATAGTGCCCGACGATCCTGATTGCCGAAGTGCCGGATCGTTTTTCAAAAATCCTGTCATTTCCGCCGAAGCATTCGCCAAGCTTGAAGCCGCAGCAAACGAACGTCCGCCGAGCTTTCCTGCTGGTGACGGTTACGTCAAAGTTCCCGCCGCTTGGTTGATCGAACGCGCTGGTTTCAAGCGCGGCTTCACCAGAGGCCGAGTCGGAATTTCTTCCAAACACACTTTGGCCATCATCAATCACGGAGGAGCAACTGCGCAGGAAGTTCTGGATTTGGTCGCTGAAATTCAGGCGCGCGTACAGGCTGAGTTTGGCATTGCGCTATTGCCTGAGCCAGTTTTTGTCGGTTTCAACTCTTAATTCGCTCGATGTCTGCGCCGACCGAGCGCAGCTTTTCTTCGATTTTCTCATAGCCGCGATCAATGTGGTAAACGCGGTCAATCCAGGTTTCGCCTTCTGCCGCCAATCCAGCCAGCACCAACGAAGCCGAAGCCCGCAAATCCGAAGCGATCAATTGCGCCCCGGTCAGCGGAGTCGGGCCGTGAACGTAGGCCGAATGGCCGTGAACGCGAATGCGAGCGCCGAGACGCTGCAATTCACTGGCGTGCATGAACCTATTCTCGAAGATCATTTCGCTGACGACGGCGTCGCCTTCGGCCTGAGTCATCAAGGCCATGTACTGCGCCTGCATATCGGTCGGGAAGCCCGGATGAACCGCCGTGGTCACGTCTTTGGCGATCAGTTTGCCGCTGGTGGAAACGCGCAAGGTGGTGTCGTTGGCTTGTTCAATCTGGACGCCGACCGAACGCAGCTTGTCCAGCACGGCCATCAAATGCGTTGGATCGCAGTTGGTGATTTCCAGTTCTCCGCCGGTAATGGCTGCGGCGACGATGAACGTGCCGGTTTCAATGCGGTCGGGAATGATGGCGTGATCGGCTCCGCCAAGAGCATCAACTCCGGTGATGGTCAGCGTGGGCGAATTGATGCCTTCGATCTTCGCGCCCATTTTGATCAGCAGTTCGGCCAGGTCTGTGACTTCGGGTTCGCAGGCGGCGTTGAAAATTCGCGTCGTGCCCGTGGCCAGCACGGCGGCCATCAACAGGTTTTCGGTTCCGGTGACGGTGACGGTTTCAAACGCGATGTCAGCTCCTTTCAGCCGGTCAGCCGTCGCCACAATCACGCCGTTTTGCATTTCGACTTTCGCGCCGAGCTTTTCCAGAGCCATCAAATGCAAATCAATCGGACGCGACCCGATGGCGCATCCTCCGGGCAAACTGACGCGCGCCTGGCCAAACCTTGCCACGAGCGGCCCCAGCGCCAACACAGAAGCGCGCATGGTTTTCACCAGTTCATAAGGCGCCTCGAAGTGTTCGACAGTTCCGGCGTTGATGCGATGCGTGCGGAGTTCGGGAACCAGCACCGTCGCTCCCAAATCTTCCAGCAAACGCCGCATCGTAATCAGGTCGCGGACGTACGGAACGTTGCGCAGCGTGACGGTTTCCGGCGTCAGCAAAGCCGCAGCCAGACAAGGCAGCGCGGAATTTTTCGCTCCGCTGATGGCCACCGAGCCGCGCAAAGCGTTTCCACCGATGATTTTGAATTTGTCCATGAGCAGTATGGAGTGCGGCGACCTGTCGCCGCTTTTCGTTCTTGAAAGAACGTTTTCTGAACCAGAGCTATTTCAGGGAAAGAGTTCGCACGGCTTCAACCAGATCGGAAATCTCAAAAGGTTTTTCGATGAAGGCATCGGCGGCGTCCTTAATCAGCCGGGATTTTTCACTGTTGTGCTGGCCGCTCACAGCCAGAACCTTGATGCCGGACAGTTGCGGATGCGATTTGATTTGCCGCGTCGCTTCAACGCCGTCCATCACGGGCATGTCCAAATCCATGACGATGATGTCCGGCTGTTCGGTCTGGGCAACGGAAATCGCTTCCAGCCCGTTGGCAGCCTGACTGACGGTGTAATCGTCTTCCAACGCATAAACCAGCATGCGACGCACGCCTTCCAGATCGTCTACGATCAGGACTTTTGTCACTGGGCACCTCAAGTTTTCTGAAGAGTTCGTCACAAGATTATTCGACACTTCTTCGTAGCTTGTCATAGCTTGCAATGTTTCGCGGAGGATTGAATTTGATCGAATCAGAATGTCTGCGCATCGAATAATCGCTTGCGCCGGAAACCGACTGGTATGGGCTGACCAGTGATCTAGCAGCATAACCGCGTTGCTTCCGGGGCAACTGATGCAAGTCCGCGTTTCTGCTTTATGTGTTTTCTCGCGGCAGGGCTGCCGCGCTCTGGTACGACGGGCGGGATTATAGCCATAGCCGGGAAATTCTGTACAGAGGCTCGCTGAGAAAGGGTGATGGGGTGATGGGGTGATGGGGTGATGGGGAAAAGCGGATGAAATGGCTCTCAATCTTTCAATCCCTCCTTTCCCTCCTTTCCCTCTTTCCCTCACACTTCATACTCTGCCAGGTCTTCGGCTGCATACGAATCGGGGAAAACGGTTCGCGCTTCGTCCACCAGCGGACGCACATCGGTGTAGCGCGAACTGAAATGCGTCAACAACAGATTTTTCGCGCCGGCTTCGGCGGCGATTTCAGCGGCCTGAATTGCGGTCGAATGGCCGAAATGATGCGCTTCTTCGATGTGATCGTCGGTGAATGTGCCTTCGTGAATCAGCCAGTCGGCGTTTTCCGCCAGACGAATTGCGTTCGGGCAAGGCCGCGTGTCCAGGCAATAGCTGACAATCTTGCCCGGACGAGGTTCGCCCAACACCTCTGACGGTTGAATGACGCGACCGTCGGCCAGCGTCACCGGTTTGCCGGATTGCAGTTGCGAATACATCGGCCCGGAGGGAATGCCCAGTTCGCGCGCGCGTTCCAGATTGAAACGTCCGGGTTTTATTTTTTCCTCCAACCGGAAACCAAGCGCGAAAATGCGATGATCCAGCGGGCGCGTGACCACAGTGAACCGCGGCGATTCATACACCAGTTTTTCGGCCTTGTCGGCGAAAGAGCGTTCGTTGAATTCCAACAGATTGAGCGGAAAATTGACGTAACAGATTTTCAGTCGAGCCGTCACGTCAAGAAATTCGCGCACGCCGACCGGAGTCACCAGCGTCAATTCTTTTTCGCGGTTGTCCAGTGCCATCGAAGACAACAACCCCACCAGGCCGTTGAAATGATCTCCGTGCAGATGCGAGATGAAAATGCCGACCAGTTTTTGCGGCGACAACCCGGCGCGGGCGATTTGCATTTGCGTGCCTTCGCCGCAATCGAACAACCACCATTCGCCTTCGCCAACGACGGCCAGCGCGCTGACGTTTCGCCGCAACGTGGGTTTGCCGGAACTTGTGCCAAGCGGAATTATTTTCATTACCGGAAGAGAATACGGAACAAACGGAAATAACGGAACAGACGGAAAGCTTTATACAAAAATTTCCGTTCATTCCGTTATTTCCGTTTGTTCAGTTATCTGTTTTTGAATTGCCGAAGCAAATATCTACCAACCCAACACACGTTTCCCAGGTCCATCCCAACGGCTCAGCACGACTTTGTTATGAGTGTAAAAGTGGAAACCTTCCGTTCCCTGAATGTGCAAATCGCCGAAAAACGATTGGTTCCAACCCGTGAAAGGAAAAATGGCCATCGGAGCCGGAACTCCCACGTTGACGCCGATCATCCCGCAGTTGGCGTACCGCGCGAACGTCCGCGCTGCTCCGCCGTCGCGCGTGAAAATCACTGCGCCATTGCCGTATTGCGACTGGTTGGCCTGGGCGATGGCGTCGTTCAAATCTTCCATGCGCATGACCGACAACACCGGCCCGAAAATTTCGTCACGCACAATCCGCATTTGCGGAGCAGCGTGATCGAAGATTGTCGGTCCAACAAAAAATCCCGCGCCGGATTCCGTCGGCTGAACCGCGCGCCCGTCGGTGTTGAGCTTCGCGCCTTCTTTCAATCCGAGTTCGATGTAATTGCGAATACGTTCGTGAGCCAGCGGGTCAATCACGGGACCCATATCAACTGCCGAATTACCATCGGTCGGCCCGACTTTCATTTTGGTGGCCGAATCGTGCAAACGTTCCAGCAACGGATCGCCAGCTTTGCCGACGGCGACGGCGATGCTGCCCGCCATACAGCGTTGGCCGCTGCATCCGAACGCCGCTCCCATAATCTGATTCGTCGCGGCGTCGAAATCGGCGTCAGGCATGACCAGCATGTAGTTTTTGGCTCCGCCTGCGGCTTGAACTCGTTTGCCGTGCGCTGTGCCGGTTTCGTAAATGTATTTGGCGACGGTTGTCGAACCGACAAAGCTGATCGCCGCCACATCGGGATGTTTCAACAGCGCGTCCACGGTTTGATTGCCTCCGTGGACGACGTTGAACACGCCTTTCGGCAAACCGGCTTCGGTCAGCAATTCGGCCAATCGCATAGGCGTCAACGGCACTTTCGGCGAAGGTTTCAGGATGAACGTATTGCCGCAAACAATGGCAATCGGAAACATCCACAGCGGAACCATCGCCGGAAAGTTGAACGGCGTAATGCCTGCGCAAACGCCCAGAGGATGTCGTTCGACGCGACCATCAATGCCGCGCGCCACTTGATCCAGTGATTGTCCCATCAACATCGTCGGCGCGTGGCAGGCCAGTTCGACCATTTCAATGCCGCGCCGAATGTCGCCTTTGGCTTCTTCGTGCGTCTTGCCGTGTTCGCGCGTCACCAGCCGCGCGAGTTCTTCAAAATGTTGTTCGAGCAAATGCACGAAGCGAAACATCACGCGCGCGCGTTCCACCACAGGCGTATCCGCCCAGTCTGGAAAAGCCGCTTTGGCGGCTTGCACGGCTTGGTCCACCGTCGCCGCGTCGCTGTCCGGCGTTTGAGCAATCACTTCGCCGCGCGAAGGGTTGTAAACTGGAGTAAATTGCGTGGCGTTGGCAGTCGCCAAATCGCCGCCGATGTAATTCTGACAAATGGCGCTCATAAATTCTCCAAATCGTTTCGACAGGTGAGCAAGCTTCGTTACTCGTCCGTTTCGTTTTTGCGGTTTGAAGCCGGAGGCAGAAGTCGGCTGAATTTGAGAAGTTGGTTTTCGGTTTTCAGTTGGAAGTTTTCGCGCTCACGAGCTTCGCTTTCGGTGGTGTGGCGTAATTCATCTCGCAGACGCTGAACTTCGTAAGCCAAACGCTCGATTGCGCTTTCGTTGCGCCTATGTCGCTCATCCATTGCCTGGGCAAGTTCCCGCATTTCCTTTTGCAGTTCTTTCAAAGCGGCCTGATTGCGCTGCAACGTTTCGGTCAACAGCAAAGCTTGCCGTAGCATGTCAAAAAGCGATTTCAACATAAGGCCGTTCCTTCAATCGCGTAATAATTTCGCGTGTTTCCGCTTGCAAAATTTCGATCTCAATTTGATCGCGCGCGATTTGTTCATTGGCTTTCCGCATCGCTGCCAACATTCTCTCCAGTTCAGCAACATCTTCGTTGGTCAGTTCAAACTTCATTGCTTCATTCATTTTTATTACTCCTGATGGCGCGAATCATACAGTCGGTTTAAGCCGTTTGAGAAACTCTTCCAGTAAATTCGCCGCCACTCGCCAACGATAATCCGCCGTTGAGCGCACATCGTCAATCGGTTTCAACTCGTTCATCAATTCCGCTCGCGCCGTTTGGATCGTAGCCGAATCCAGCTTTTGATCTTTCAACGCGGGTTCGGTTTTCCAGGCTCTGATCGGTGTCGGAGCTACACTGCCGTAAGCCAGCCGAATGTCGTTGATCGTATCGCCGTCCAGTTTGGCCATCGCGGCGATGCAGACTTTGGAAATCGCCTGCGCCTTGCGCGTGCCGACTTTGCGCGAATGCTGTCGCCAGCCAGCGGTTGCGCGCGGCAAGCGAATCGCGCGAATCAATTCGTCCTGGCGTTTCACCATTGTTTTGTAGCCAGTATGAAATCCAACGTAAGGCACAACGCGCGAGCCGCCAGACGAAATCAGTTCCAGTTCGGCTTCGTAAACCAGCAACGCGGGCAGCGAATCCGCCGCCGGAGAAGCGTTGGCAATGTTGCCGCCCAGCGTTCCTCGATTTTGAATGGCGACGGCTCCGGTCAAACCGGCGGCTTCGCCAAGCAGAGGGAACTCCGCGCGCAATACATCGTGTCGTTGAATCTGCGAATAAGTCGTCATCGCGCCAATCGTGACGTGGGTGTCTGAAACTTCTATGCCGCCGAGTTCCGGCAAATTCCACAAGCTGACAAAACGTTTGTGCGAGAGTTTGCCCGCTTCCAGCAAAACCATCAGATCGGTGCCGCCCGCGAACGGACGCCATACGCCAGGCTCGTCGCTGAACAGCCGCAAGGCTTCAGCCAGATTCGCCGGTGTCTTCAGTTCGTAATCGGGAAGATAAGCGCGCATAAAGTTCATTCGATGGAAATGGACGCAAACAGCTTTTTCAATTCCGTCAAAGACGGTTGAAACGATTCGTCCGCCAGCGTGTTCAGCCTTTGTTCTCCGGCTTTCAAATAACGGCCTGCGCTGTCGCGTTTGATATGGTTGGTGAAATCAATGCCCTGGGGCAACGACGGATGCGTGATCGCCATGCGCGCGCTCACGTAATGCTTCCCGTCATTCGTCACACCCTGGAACAGACAGGTCAGCTCTTCGTTGTTGAGCGGATTTGATTCGCGTTCCTGTGTGTATTGCGTCAGCAGCAGAAATCCTGCGCCCGATTGAAAATCCTGAAACTGAATTTTGCTGTTGAAAGAGCGCCCGGCATTATTCAGCGGCAAATCGGGCAGTTCTTTACTGCTGGCTGGCAACGCAGGTCGTTTGCTCAACACCTGACGCAATTTGTTCACGCCTGCGGTGATTTCGGGATACGACTTGGCAAAATCTTTTTCAGTGGCGTCGCTCAGCGGAAGAATGCAAATTTCGCTGCGCGCTGGAAAGTAATATCGTCCGCCTTTTTCCAGCGCAGGCAACGGGCGTTTGTCTTCCAAATTAAAGCAGCGATATTCGGGATAATTACCGCTCGGCGTCGGTTCGGGATCAACGAACTTCTCATCCCTGGTCACGACTATGCGCGCGTAATCGTCGGCTTTGTAAACGAAAGACACATCGCCATCTTTGACTGTGACGTAACCATTCTGCACTTTGAAGTCAGGCACGTATTCTTTGGCGTTGGCAGAATCGGTTGCGCCGGTTGGCGTTTGCGTAGCAGGCGACGGCGCAACCGGCGCACTTCGGCGACAACCGACAGCCAGCAAAAGACAGAAAACTAAAAGCGAGAAACGAGTTTTGTCCATGAGTTTGTTTTTTTGTACCTACGTCTTGTTGGTTTGCCATTGCTGGGCTGCGCGCAAGACTGAATCAAAGATTTTCATATAGCCGGTGCAGCGGCACAGATTCCCAGCCAAACCATTGCGAATGTCTTCTTCGCTCGGCTGCGGAATTCGTTCCAGCAAACTGACCGCGGCCAGAACCATTCCCGGAGTGCAGATGCCGCACTGAGCGCCGCCGTTTTCGATGAAAGCTTGTTGCACTGCATTCAACTGTTCGCCGTCAGCAACCCCTTCGATGGTTGTGATGTTCGCGCCAGCGATTTGCGCCGCCGGAATCAGACAACTGTTGACCAGTTCGCCGTCAACAATCACCGAACACGCGCCACATTCGCCTTCGCCGCAACCTTCTTTCGTGCCGGTCAAATGCAACTCTTCGCGCAGCACCTCTAGCAATCGAACCATAGGCCAGACGCGGGCTGTTTTGCTTTCGCCGTTGACGGTGAAGCTTACAGACACTTTGTCAGTCATTGCGGCCTCCTGTTGTCATCGCCTTCATCAGCGTTTCAGGCATCAAGGGGATTTGGTTCACCGATTGGCCAATCGCGTCTTCGATGGCGTTCAGAATGGCCGGAGCCGGACCGTCCATTGGCAATTCGCCGATTCCTTTCGCTCCTGAAGGGCCGTAAGCATACGGCAGTTCTTCAAAGTAAACGCGAATCGGCGGCAGGTCAGCCGAAGTCGGCATGATGTAATTAGTCATTTGATTGTTGACCATTCGCCCGCCCTGCCAGACGACGTTTTCGTAAAGCGCGTAACCGATGGCCTGAGCCACGCCGCCTTCGATCTGACCGGCGGCCAACACGGGATTGATGACTTTGCCGACTTCCTGCAAGGCGATGAAATCGTCAACGCGTGTTTCATAAGTCGTCAGATCAACGGTGACTTCAGCGACGTAAACCGCCCAGGCATAAGCGCCGTAAGCTTCGCCCTGATATTTTTCGTCGTCCCAATGAACGCCCGGCGGCGGTTCGTATTTGCTGAACGACTTCAATTCGCCGTGCGCGGCAAGATAGCTGCGACAGGCTTCGGAAAATTCTTCGGAAGAATAACCTTCGCCAAGCAAGCCACTGGCGATCAACGTTTGTCGCAAACCCATCGCGGCGGATTCGACCAGTTTGCCGACGATCATTGTCGTGCGTGAAGCCACAGTCGGGCCGCTGTTCGGCACGCCGGCAGTGTCCGGCTGGGCAATTTCGATCTGGCTGAAATCAATTCCCAAAGCGTCGGCGGCAATCTGCGAAAAGATGGTGTAGGTGCCTTGCCCGATTTCGGTGTTGGAAGTCAGCACGCGAATTCGACCTTCCGGCGTGGCTTCAACGCCGACAACCGATGACAAATACACTTCGCCGGAACCGGTAAAACCTGCGCCGTGCATGAACGTCGCAAAGCCAATGTCTTTTTTTTCAGTCGTGCTTGTCGCATTGAATTCGGCGAAGCGTTGTTTCCTGGTGTGGTAATTGCTGAGCGTCAGCGCGCGGTCGAGCAACGCCGCAAGATCAATCGGTTCCTTGACGACCTGGCCGGTGGAAGTCGTTTCGCCCGTTTTCAAGAAGTTGCGGCGGCGCAATTCTTCTGGCGACAAACCGACAGTTTGCGCGACTTTGTTCAGGTGGCGTTCCATCGCAAAGATGCTTTGCGGAGCGCCGAAGCCGCGAAAGGCTCCGTGCGGCGGATGGTTGGTGGCGACGGCTCGGCTGCGAACGCGGACGTTCGGCCAGTTGTATGGCCCTGCGGCGTGAATCGTTCCGCGCGACAAGACCACCGAAGACAACGTTGCGTAAGCTCCGCCGTCAATCGTGAAGTCAATTTCCGTCGCCATCAGTTTGCCGTCTTTGCCGACCGCCGAGCGAATGCGGGTTTTCGATGGATGGCGTTTGGTGGTCGCAGCCATATCTTCGGCGCGGTCATAAATCATCTTGACTGGTTTGCCCGATTTCCACGCCAGCAAAGCCGCGTGCCCGGCAATCACCGAAGGATATTCTTCCTTGCCGCCGAAACCTCCGCCGGTCACGGCCTGCACCACGCGAATTTTTTCCGGCGGCAAGCCGAAGAGTTTTATCAACGCCTTGTGAACGTAATAGGGGCATTGCATCGAACCCCAAACGGTCACGCCGTCCGCCGGGTTGGCAATGGCGATCATGCCGTTCGGTTCGATGTACAACTGTTCCTGTGCGCCGGTTTCGTATTCGCCTTCGACGATGAAATCGGCTTGCTCCCAAGCGGCGTCAACATCGCCTTTTTCGATCAAAAACGTTTTGAAGATATTGTCTTCGCCCCAGATGAGTTCTTTTCGATTGAGCGAATCTTCGATGGTAAAGATGGCGGGCAGCGGTTCGATGTCAAACGCGATGGCGCGCCGAGCTTCTTCCAGCAGGTATTTGTCCTTGTGCGCCAGCAACAGAATCGGCTCTTCGGGATGATTTACGATTTCGCGTGCCAGGTAAGGTTGGTCTTCCAGAATCAGCGCCACGCAATTTGCGCCGGGAATATCTTTAATATCCTGGGCAGTGACGATGGCGAATTCGTGCCAGGGAATGCCATCACCGAATTTGACGCTGCGCAATCGTCCGCGCGCAATCGGCGACCGCACGGTCACGCCGTGCAGCATTTCAGGAAAAGTCAGATCGTCAACGTACCGAGCGCGACCTGTGACTTTGTCCGTGCCTTCTTTGCGAAAAATGGATTGGCCAACATGAGTTTCAGGCATAACAAGCGGCGACAAGACGGGTGACTGCTTTTTCTGGTCGTCGTTGGCAAGCGGGAGTTGGCGACCGTATTTGAGCAGTTGGTTTCAACAGCATTTACCTCCCGCCAAACTTTAGCATAAGTGCCGGAAAATTTCGGTTTGATGGTCACCCACAAGCCGTTCCGCGAATGCGAGAAAACTTCGTCCCGCTGACCGAGCAAGCAGACTGGCCGAACTGGACTGGTCGGATGGCGTACCCTATGCTTCACTGGCTTTCATTCACAATCACAACACCAAGGAGAAGCTCTTATGAGTTATTACGAACCCAAAGACCTCGCCCGCTTCGGCGAGATCGGCAAATTCCGCGGCGAATTGGCCGAAAAATTTTTCGAGTATTACAACGCGGTCACAGGTGTGGATGGCGCGTTGACCAAACGCGAAAAGGCGTTGATCGCATTGGCGGTCGCGCATTCCGAAAAGTGTCCCTATTGCATTGACGCTTACACGACGGCCTGTCTGGAAACGGGCGCAAACCCGGAGGAAATGACCGAAGCCGTTCACGTCGCGGCGACCATGAAAGCGGGAATCACGCTGGTTCACGGCGTGCAGATGCACAACGCACTGGAAAAACTGGGAGCGATGTAGACAGAAAATCAAAAGGCCAAAAATGAAGACTGCGGCTTTACCAGCTTTTGAAGAAACTGTGACTCGCAACGGATTGACTCTTTCTCCGATTGGGATCGAGACGCTGCAAGTGAACATCACGCGATTGTGCAATCAGGCATGCCACCATTGCCATGTGGACGCTTCGCCGAAACGCACTGAGCAAATGGATCGCGCGACTGTGGACAGGTGCCTGGAAATTCTCGCCCGCCATTCAACGATCAGAAAACTCGATTTGACGGGCGGCGCGCCGGAACTCAATCCGCATTTCGATTACTTTGTCACGGAAGCCCGTCGGTTGGGCAAACACGTCATGGTTCGGCACAACCTGACGGTGACGATTGACGGCCATCCTCAAACCGGCGAAAGCAAACGCCATTTGCCGGAATTTTTCGCCCAGCACCAAATCGAAGTAATTTCGTCGTTGCCTTATTACCAGCAGTTTTTCACAGACAAACAGCGCGGCAACGGCGTGTTCGCCAAAAGCATTGAAGCGATGAAGATGCTGAATGCCGTTGGTTACGGCCAGATGGAAAGCGGGCTTGAACTGAATCTGGTTTACAACCCTGTCGGCGCGTTTTTGCCCGCAGCGCAGGAAAGTCTGGAAGAGCAATACAAACGCGAATTGATGAACAGGTTCGATGTCCGGTTCAATCGGTTGTTCACGATCACCAACATGCCTGTCAACCGGTTCAGGAACGATTTGATTCGGCTGGGAAATTACGACGATTACATGACCAGGCTCATCAATTCGTTCAATCCCGCCGCCGCCGAAGGCGTGATGTGTCGTTCGTTGATCAGCGTTGGATACGACGGACGATTGTTTGATTGCGATTTCAACCAGATGCTTGACCTGAGTTTGACGCCGGAGGATGGAGCGACGATTTTTGATTTCGATCTGGAAAAGCTGACTCAACGCCAGATTATCTTCGACCAGCATTGTTACGGCTGCACCGCCGGATCAGGCAGCAGTTGCGGCGGAACGACGGCGGCTTGACAAGCACTTTCCTCAACCATCGCGTTTCCTGCAGACGACGAAACAAGCCCAGAGAAGCAGAGTGATTCCCAACAGCAAACAGCCTTTCATCAGTGTGACCAAACGATATGATTTGGCTGGATTGAGAATCATTGGTTGCGGTTCCGCATAATCACGCAAATCCACAGAGCGCACGTCGGGAGCGTCAGGCGGTTTTTCAAACCACCAGCGTTCAGGTTTTGGCCATTGTTGCTCTTGCGAAAAGAAACGGCTCTGCAACAGTTTGAAATTGAAATGCGGATGATTGAATCGCGGATCGTTGAGAAAATTTTCCAACGTCGCCTGCCCGGCGTCGCTCGCTGCCCGATGCAACGTGCCGTAATAAAACAGGCTGCCGAGACATGAAATCGCCAACCCAATTGTTGCCGCCGCAACCAATGTCGTTTTCTCCAGCAAACCAGGCCGGACGGCGCGCAACGCAGCAGCCAGACATAAAATCAATGGCGCGACCGCCGAATGCAGATAACGCGGCCCCCAGACTTCGTCCTCCCAGGGAACCAGCAACGATAAACTCCCAGCCGAACCGGCCAGAACCAGCCACGAAAAAATCGTCATTTGCGGCGCAACCCGAAACGATGTTCGGCTGACCAGCAATCCGACCATTGCCAGCGGAGCGAAGAAAACCAACCCTTTGTTTCTGGAAAAAAACTGTCCCCATAGATTCAACGCAAAGGTCAGCGGAGATTCGATCAGCACATTGCGATAAACATAATCCATCAACGAACCATGTTGTCGCCAATACAGCGCGCGCGAATAACTGCCCACCCAGTAAAACGCCGCGATCAACAGAATCAGGCAGAGCGCTTTCGCCCATTCCTGTTTCAAAACGCCGATCAAGGCACGATAATTCCGCCAGTCTCGCCACAAATAAACGCACACCAGAAAACCCAGCGCAGGCAGCAAAAACAAGCCATTGGATTTGGCGCTGGCGGCGACGCCTGCGGCCAATCCCAGTGCAATGGTTCGCGGCCAGGCGACGGGTTGTTCGTAATTCAACGCCAGAAATCCGGCAAGCAACAGGAAAAAGGACTGCGTGGTTTCCAGTCCGATATAAGCGTAAGGCCACAACATGGTGGCGAAGCTGGCCGCCAACGTGACGGCAATCGCCGGTTTCCAATCGCCGGTCAATCGCCGACTCCATTTCAAAAAAATCGCGCTCGTCAACGCAGTCAGCAAAATCGGCTGAAACGACATCAGACGATCCGCCGGATCAGAGCTTTTGATGGGCAACAATGGTTGAAGCAACAGGAGCGGAACTTCAAACAACATTTCGACCGCGCCATGCCTGGGCCAATTGACAACAAATTGGCCGACATTCCCATTGATCCATTGCCATAAATTGGCGGTGATTCGTTGAGCCGCTTCGATGTTTTCGCCCATGTAACCCATGCCGGAAATCGCCAGTGGAGAAAACGACAGGTAGACCAGAAACACGGCCACGAACCAGAACAAGGCAATTCTGTATTCGACAAAGGCATTCACTTGCGAAAGCTTCGCCCGCTCAGACAACTCCGATAAAGACATTCGTGTACAACCTCAGTTCTCAAAAATGGATTTGGCCGATCATCGTTCGCTGCAATGGCAGAGGTCAGCGACAACGAGTGTGAGCAAGGCCGGATTCTGAAAATCAACAGTTACGTTTGACAGAGCTTTTGGCGCTTTCTTGTGAACGCCTGCTTCTTTTGCGTGGGCAACATAAGTTTACAGCCTGTGAGAGTCGTCAAAGTGATAAAAGTTGAGAAAAATTTCAACCTTGCCTTAATTCGGTCACTTGGAAGCCCAGGATTTTGACGCTGAAAGTTGAAACATCACTTTTCTCATAAGATACTGCGCACGATTTCCAACTTATCAATTCTCCATACAGATTTTCAAAAGGAAGGTGGCGCAATGGCTGACCCGATCTTGATTGCCAAAGACAGCGAAAAAATCTTTTTGTTGCCAAAAATGGCCAACCGACATGGATTGATTGCCGGAGCGACCGGCACAGGCAAGAGCGTGACTCTGCGCGTAATGGCCGAATCCTTTGCCAAACTCGGCATCCCTGTGTTTATGGCCGACGTGAAAGGCGATTTGGCCGGAATTTGTCAGCCCGGCGGCGACAATCCCAAAGTGGCTGAGCGCGCCACGTTGTTCGGCTTCGATAATTTCGACTACACGGCCTTTCCCGTCATGTTCTGGGATGTGTTCGGCGAACAGGGGCATCCGCTGCGAACTACGATTTCCGAAATGGGGCCGGTCTTGCTGACACGCATCTTGAACCTGAACGACACTCAGGGCGGCGTGCTGTCGCTGGTTTTCAAAGTCGCTGATGACAATGGTCTGCTCTTGCTCGATCTGAAAGATTTGCGCGCGATGCTGCAATTCGTCGCCGAAAACGCCAAATCGCTGACCACCGAATATGGCAACGTTTCCGCCGCCAGCGTCGGAGCCATTCAACGCCGTTTGCTGGAACTGGAACAACAGGGCGGAGACAAATTTCTGGGCGAACCGGCGCTGAACATGGACGATATGATGCAGACAGGCGACAACGGCTACGGTTACATCAACATTCTGGCCGCTGACAAATTGATGCAAGCGCCGAAGCTGTACGCGACATTTCTGTTATGGATGCTGTCGGAGCTTTACGAAAACCTGCCCGAAGTCGGCGACCTGGAAAAACCGAAGATGGTCTTTTTCTTCGACGAAGCGCATTTGCTCTTTGACGACGCGCCGGACGCCTTGCTGCAAAAGATTGAACAGGTCGTCCGCCTGATTCGCTCGAAAGGCGTCGGCGTGTATTTCGTCAGCCAGAACCCGCTGGATATTCCCGATGTGGTGTTGGGTCAATTGGGCAATCGCGTTCAACACGCCTTGCGCGCCTTCACCCCGCGCGACCAGAAAGCCGTCAAAGCTGCCGCGACGACTTTTCGCCAGAATCCCGACGTGAACGTAGAAGCCGCCATCACCGAACTTGGCGTCGGCGAAGCGCTGGTTTCGATGCTGGATGAAAAAGGAACTCCGGGAATAGTTCGCCGCGCCCTCGTCGCTCCACCACACAGCAAACTAGGCGCAATCACGCCCGCCGAACGTCTGGCTGTGGTCAACAATTCGATCATCGCCGGTCATTACGAAAACTTCGTTGACAGGGATTCGGCTTACGAAATGCTGAAAGCTCGTGCCGAACAAACCGCCCAGCAGTTACAGGAACAAGCGGCTCCGCAAAAACAGGAAGCATCACCGTTGATGGGCGCTGCGGGCGATATGCTGGGCGCGTTTGCCAGAAGCGCCGCCCGTTCCCTGGGCACGACGGTCGGTCGTCAGATTCTGCGTGGGGTGATGGGTTCGATTTTCGGAGGTTCAGGCGGGAGAAAAAGATAAAATCGCAAATATGACCTGAATCGCGCACAGGTTTATGGAAACTAGCGAAATCCCAAATCCCAACCCGAACAAGCCGGAACCAAACAAGTTCAATTTTTGAAAAGTTGGACGACTCGCAAAATTGGCTGAAAGCCAATCCTGGTAGGCTTTCAGCGATTCGTCAAAAATATCTTGCCAGGAATGGCAACAATTTCATGACAAAGTATCTAACTTAAACTCAGGTTGAAACGATGTTCAGGCAGGCCGAAGAGTTTTTGGTGATGGCAGAACAAATGCTCGAATCATTACCCCCACAAACGATTTGATAAGTCGCAATCTATTTTTCATGGACTCGATCAAGCTGGAAATTTATCGTTCGCTGTACACATCTGTCGCCGAAGAGATGGGCGTCAGCCTGCGCCGGACGGCGTTTTCGCCGAACATCAAAGAGCGGCGCGATTATTCGTGCGCCGTGTTTGACCGTCGCGGACGCATCATCGCCCAGGGCGATCACATGCCAGTGCATCTGGGTTCGATGCCAATGTCGGTCAAAGCTGCGATTGACGCCTGCCCGATGCAACCGGGCGATGTCATCGTGCTCAACGATCCTTATGCCGGAGGAACGCATTTGCCGGATGTGACGATGGTTGCGCCGGTTTTCAGTTCAAGTGGCAATCTGCAATTTTTCGTCGCCAATCGTGCGCATCATGCAGACATTGGCGGAGCGACGCCGGGTTCAATGGGGGCAGCGACCGAAATTTATCAGGAAGGCATTCGCATTCCTCCGATTCGCATTGTTCGCGCGGGTGAACTGGACCGGGAGGTGTTCAATCTGTTGCTGGCCAATGTGCGTGGCCGCGAAGAACGCGAAGGCGATTTTGCCGCGCAACTGGGAGCCTTGCGCGTTGGTAGCGAACGCTTGTTGGAAATCGTCGCTCGATATGGTTTTGCAGAAGCCGACGAATACGCGGGTCATCTGGTGGAATACGCCGCGCGACGAGTTCGCCGCACGCTCGAAGCTCTGCCGGATGGCGTTTACGAAGCCGAAGATTTTCTGGACGACGACGGCGAAAGCGACAAACCGGTTCGCATAGCCGTGCGGTTGGAAATTAGCGGCGACCGCGCGCGCGTTGATTTCAGCGGCAGTTCGCCGCAGGTGCGCGGCCCTATCAACGCCGTCGAAGCCATTGCCGTGTCGGCGGTTTATTACGTGTTTCGCTGTTTGATTGCCGGAGACGTTCCGGCCAGCGCAGGGTTGCTGGAACCGATTGAGACAATCGCGCCCGCCGGAACCATAGTCAACGCCCTGCCGCCCGCTCCAGTCGCCGGAGGCAATGTCGAAACCTCGCAGCGCATCGTTGATGTGTTGCTGAAAGCCTTGTCGCAGGCCGCGCCGCATCTGATTCCGGCGGCTTCGCAGGGCACTATGAACAATCTGACCATTGGCGGTTGGGACGCACGCACCGGCAAGGAATTCGCCTATTACGAAACCGTCTGTGGCGGAATGGGCGCTCGTCCGACGACGGACGGCATTTCGGCGGTTCACACTCACATGACCAATTCGCTGAACACGCCGGTGGAAGCACTGGAATACGCCTACCCGCTGCGGGTTCGACGCTATGCCATTCGGCGCAATTCCGGCGGACGCGGCCACACGCGCGGAGGTGACGGCACCATCCGCGAAATCGAATTGCTGACCGACGCCAAAGTTTCACTGCTGGCCGACCGGCGAAAAATCGCTCCGTATGGCTTGCACGGCGGCGAAGACGGCAAACGCGGGCTGGCTCAATTGATTACTCCCATCGCCAAAGGCAAAAGCAAAAAGAAAAAACTTCCCGGCAAATTTTCCCTTTCCGTCAACAAAGGCGACCGGATTGTGATTGAAACTCCAGGTGGTGGCGGATGCGGAACGGAGTAAGCCGATCTTCTCGCTTCAGGGAGAAAAAAAGGCGCAGCGGCTCATCGAGAAAAACCGCTGCGCTTAAGTGTCTTGAGCTGACGTCTAAGAGGGATACGATTATGCGACAGCCACATCGAATCGCATGTGATACGGATCAATGAACAGGTGATCTTGTACGCCAGTAACGCCGGGAGCGTGGCTGACTGCGCCAAGAATCGCTTTCTTTTCTTCCCACGAATTGACTGCGCCGGTCAGCGTCACTTCGCCATCGTAAACATTGACGCGAATGCGGTCGGCTTCGCGGTCGGCGCGACGTTCCAGAACGTCTTCGATCAGGAACTTCACGCGTTCGGGTTCGACCGGCTGGCAAACCAGAATCCGATTGGTCACGCCGCGCACTCCGGGCAGATGAGAAATGGCGCGTTCGGCATCTACTCGTTCGCGGTAATACTCCACGTTCCCTTCCAACGTCACCCACCCGCCGGAAACCGTCGAATGAATGTGGTCTGCCGGAACGAGCACATTCCATTCCAGGGTATGCCGAACGGCCTGAGCGATTTCTTCATCAGTGTGCGACAGTCTGCCGGGAATGTGAACTTCGATTGTATTCACCACGTCCAGCACCCCTGTGACGCGATGAGCCGCCTGCTGCGCAGCCAGTTTTTTCGCGTAACAGTCAACTTTGCCGGATAGTGTCACGATTCCATTATGCGCCGACACGCCGACTTCGGTTTGCCTGATGCGCGAATCCCAACCCAGTTGAAACATCACCTCGCTTTGCAGTTCTTCATCTGATTTGTAAGTCATGATTTTTACCTCCTATCAATAAATCGGGGAACACACATCGAAGCAGACGACGCTTTTACGCGGTTTTGATTTCCACGCCGACCGGTTGGCGCACCGGCACTTTCGGCAAAATGATTTCCAGCACTCCATCCTTCAAATTGGCAGTCACCCTGGACGGATCAATTTCCGCAGACAGACTGAACGAACGGCAAAAACGATTGGTGCGTCGTTCACTGAACACGACCTTTTCTGACTCCTCCTTGGTGGATTGCTCGGACTCGCCTTCGACCATCAACTGCCGGGGTTCGGCGCTGATCTTGATCTCATTGGCCTTGAAGCCGGGTACTTCGGCTTGAAAAGTGAATTGCTGTTCGGTTTCCGTCATCGTCGTCGGCACATACCGCATCAATTCAGATTCAGCCCGAAACCAGTCATCCAGTTCATTGCCGATCCGGCGGCCTCGCTCTTCAAAAAATTCATAAGCGCGTTGAGCGACGGTTCTTGTCATTTCTTCCATGCGATTGATCAGCTTTTCCGCTTCGACAAAGATCGGTCTCTCTGTCGTTTGGGATTCCAATGCTTGTTGAGCTTTCATTTCAGTGCCTCCATATTGTGTCGAACTTGTTTTCCCTTCCAATAAATCCCCTGCCGATATTGAAAGTGGCAAGCTTTGTGCCACCCGCTAACTTGTTGAAAATTGGTAGGATTGGACGAACGTTTTGGGGATTTTCACCGATGCAGGTATGGAAAGACTGGAAAAATTCCGCTGGCGTGCGGCAGGTTCTGAAAAGGAGGTCCAGGATAGGAACCGGGAGTGGGCAATGATTTTTCGATAAAGGCCGTTGGGATTGGAGGCTTACTGCCAGCTTAACTCCCGTCCCCCATCTCCCTGCTCCTGGCGGCCAGTTCTTTCAAAAACCGCCGCGTGAATATGGCTGAGTCTTTGGTTTGCGCCAGGTCTTGTTTTAATCGCTCGAATTCTTCAGGCGTATCAACGTCAAACCACGTCGGGCCGACGCTCAAACTCAATCCGGCGGCTTTGGCTTGGCGTTCGGTTGCCGCCATAACGTCAGGCGTGCTCCAGGGAATGTTCTGGAAAAGCCCTGAGTGCAACTTTCGCATACCGATCAAACAATATCCGTCGTCTTCAGCCGGAATGACCACCACATCGTTTTCGGTTTCCAGACAATCCATCGCATCTGAAACCAGTTCCGCAGACAAGGTCGGGCTGTCGCCGCCAATCGCCGTAACCGAATCGAAACCCAGCGCGAAAACGTCCGCAAAACAATTCGTCAGTCGTTCGCCCAGGTCGCCGCCGCGTTGCGCGATCATCAAACAGCCGTCGCGTTCGACTTCTTCAAAGGCGTCTTCGGCGTCTTCAGGCGTGTAACAATGCACCAGTGTCAGGTCGTCGCGTTCGTCGCAGACGGCTTCCATCATGGCAAACGTGTCGCTGAGAAAAGCAACGTAGAGTTGTTTGGCGTCTTCCGCCGATAATTCGCCGATCAAACGAGTTTTGACTTTTCCTTCGATGGGAGCTTTGGCCACCAGAACCAATGCTTCTTTCATTTTCGTTTTCCTCTTGAGAACACCAGCAGGGCATCGCTGACCGGACGTTCGCCAGCGGCATCCGACGGATGATTCACAACTTTGCGATTGACGACCATCGTGGACGAACCGCCTCCATCCAGATTCATCGCTTCGACGCAACCCAGTTCCGACATCAAATCGGCAAGTTCCGCCATCGTCATTCCAACGCTGAATTTCTGGCGACCGTCCACCGTCAGCAACATCAATTTGCCCGCCGCCGTCCAGCCAATCGCCGTTCGTGGATGGCGTTGGCGATATAACGAATCGCTGTAGCGCGCGGCTTCGGCGGCGAAAACCGGTTTGCCCGCCGCAAGCAATTGCGGCCCAGCGCCCAGTATGAAATCCGATTGAAACGGCAAGGCAGGTTCAGCGCGGATCTCAGTTCTAAGTTCCACACGCGAACTTTGCCGCAGATGTTTGAGCGCCCATTCGCGCGAAGCTCCATCGGCGGAAAGCACAAAGCCGTTTGCGGGAATCAGGCTGCTGCCTGCGCCATCGGCGATTTTTGTCACGCGATTTTTTTCAACCAGAAATTCGACTCCGTCGGCGGCGGTCAGCGTAGTGCGATGAAATTCCGGCGTGAAGACGACAAGCTCGTCTTTTTCGCGCGGGCGATTGAACCCGTTCACTGCGCGAATCGCTTTGCCATCAACCCGCAATTCCGCAGTCATCGCCAGATGAGTCACCGCTGCGTGAATCTGTTTGCCATCGTCGAACACAGCCAATGCCGCGCGATTGTTGACCGGCTCGCTCAGAATGTTGCCGCCAATGGTCAATGCTCCGATTGGTTCGCCGCGGACTATTCCAGTTGTCCGAAAATATCCGCCGTTGATCGCCGCCAACGCTCCGTGCCGTTGAGCCATGGAACTGGTAGTTTCAGCTCCGGCGATTTCGTCCATAGCCTGCGCTAATTGCAATCGCGCCAGTTTCGGATCAACCGTCAACGCCTGAATCATCCAACGGTCGCCAGTCGCCGCGTCAGCAAAATCTCCGCGCTTGATGAAAAGCAGTTCGACGCCGGGAACAACGATTTCCACAGTGCGAACCTGATTGGCAAAACCGGACGAATGGCCAACGGACGCCAGCGCCAGCGCTCCAACCAGCAACATTGTCAGCAATCGAATCCACATCAGTGTTCTTCGGTCTTTCTGGCTCGTTCGATTTGTTTGGCTTCGTCCCAAAACGAATCCATTTCGGCCAGCGTCGTGTCGTTCCAGGCTTTGCCCTGCTCTTCAACGCGACGTTCGACGTGAGCAAATCGGCGGCGGAATTTCCGATTCGTGGCTTTCAGCGCGGTTTCCGGTTCGACGCCGTGCCAGCGAGCGATGTTGGTAACGACAAACAGCACATCGCCGAGTTCAGCGGCGATGGCTTCCGGGTCACGAGTTTCGCGTTTGAACTCTTCGCGCAATTCGCGGATTTCTTCTTCCAGCTTGTCAAAAATGTCTTCGCCTTCCTGCCAGTCGAATCCGACGCGGGCGGCTTTGGTCGTTAGCTGGAAAGATTCCAACAAAGCGGGAAGCTTCGACGAAGTGCCATCCAACATCGAAGCCTTCTTTCCTTCTTTTTCGTCTTTGCCGGAAGCTTTTCGTTCGGCGGCCCTCTCGACTGCTTTGATGGCTTCCCAGTTGGCCAGCACGTCGGCAGTGGAATCCACCGTTTCTTCTCCAAACACGTGTGGATGGCGACGAGTCATTTTCTCGTGAACTCGCGTAATCGAATCGTTCACATCGAAGTGTCCGTCTTCGGTGGCGATCTGTCCGTAAAACACGATTTGGAATAGCAAATCGCCAAGTTCATCCCGAAGTTCATTCCAGTCTTCAGCCTCGGCAGCTTCGATGACTTCATAGGCTTCTTCGATCAGCATTGGCCCAAGTGTTGCGTAACTTTGTTCGCGGTCCCAGGGACAACCATCTGCTGAGCGCAAACGCGCCATCATTTCAACCAGGTCTTGAAAAGTTCTTTTCGTACTCATAATCAATCGTTGCAAGGTGTTAGATGTTCCGCCCGTCAAGGCGCGGCACTATACCACGCGCCCGACTTCGACAAAGAACGTTGGCTGACGAGTGCGAAAGTTTTTCCCAGTGTTGAGGGAATATTACCCACTTGGTTTTGGATTATCGTGACGCGGATGCACGCCGAAACCAACGAACCGTGAGAGGAGAGGAAAATAATGTTAGCGCCCATTACCAGTTACAAAACGCAGCTACGCCCTGTGCCAAGTTCCAAATCCAGATTGCTGCTGGTCGCCGATTCGCCGGAACGGATGAAGGCATTGAAAGCGGGACTGTCCGACGAAAATTTTGAAATTACCTCTGTGCGTTCAGTTGACGAATTGCGAGCCGCCTGCCGAAATCATCACGACCTGGTGGCGGTGGATGTTGAAGCCGCAAACATTAAACCCACGCTTTCTGCCTTGAGAGCAAGCGCAGGTCACAAAACAATCATGCTGCTGGTTGAATCGTCCGCCATAGGCAATGATCCAAATCTTGCCGGAGTTTTACCCGTTTATCGCGCGATGCCGTGTAATCAAACCCAAATGCTGAAGTTGGTGAAAATGTTCAACGGCAGCGACCTCAAGACCGTCGTCAATCGTCCGATACTGCTTTAATTTATCTGGCCGCGAAGGCTCGTAAAGCGGCAAGCTGCACTTCCCGAATCGGGACTTGATGAAGCTCCGCCGCTAGACGACAATCTTCAAATTCGGCAGCGTAATTTACCAATCGCCCGTCGTTCGCACGGGCGATTTTCATTTTGATCGCTCCGTATTCAGTTTCGACCTTCACGAATTCGCGTTGCAGGATTTCGCGATGCTCGTTGCGGTAACGAACTCCCAACGTCGTCGTTTCGCTGAAGATCAATTCGATCATTGGCTGACGGTCTTCGGGACGACACAGCAATGTCACCAGCACACCAGGACGGTTTTTCTTCATTTGCACCGGAGTGTAAAACACATCAAGCGCGCCTTCAGCCAAAACCTTTTCCATCAAATGCCCAAAGACTTGAGGGCTTAAATCGTCAATGTTGGCTTCGATGACGGTGATGGTTGCCGGTGTGGTATCTGACGCCGACGGGACGTCGGCGCTCCCATTCGTTTCGCCGATCACCACGCGCAATGTGTTGGGAAAGTTCTGGTAACTGCGCGTGCCTGCTCCGTAGCCAACACGTTCGATTTTCATTGCGGGCAGGTTGCCGTAATCAGCGGCCAGCATAGCGACGATGGCTGCGCCTGTGGGCGTCACCAATTCGCCTTCTATGTCTTTGGAATAAACAGGCGCGCCTTTCAACAACTCCGCTGTTGCCGGGCCGGGAACCGGATAAGTTCCGTGAGCGCATTGAAACGTTCCCGAACCAATGTGCAGCGGCGCGGAAATGATCTTTTCGATTTTCAACGCTTCCAGTCCAATGCAAGCGCCGACGATGTCCACAATCGAATCCACCGCGCCGACTTCGTGAAAGTGAACGATTTCAATTGGGATGCCGTGAATTTTAGACTCGGCTTCACCGATGAGCTGAAAGATCGCCAACGCACGTTCTTTGACCTGCGCCGACAACGCCGAAGACGAAATGATGTGTTTGATTGTCGAAAGCGACCGATGGTCATGTGAGTGCGGATTCGCTTCGTGCGAATGATCGTGCGAATGATCGTGATGGTGATGAACCTCACCGTGCAGATGAACGTCAAACTTTGCCGAGTTGATGCCGCAACGATCCACACGCGTCAGACTTAGCTCATAGCCTTCCACGCCGAGCTTGGCCAGCTCGGCTTTCAAAAAATCAAAATCCAGTCCGCAATCCAACAAAGCGCCAATGAACATATCGCCGCTGATTCCGGCAAAACAATCCAAATAAAGCGTTCGCATAAATCCTTCTTCTCCAATTGTTCTTTCAGTCCCCTTCACCCCTTCACCCCTTCTCTCCATCAGGGAACAATCTTCACCGGAGTTTTCATCGGCAAGAGATCGAACAACTCCTTGATGTCCTGGTTTTCCAGCGCAACGCAACCGAGCGTCCAATCGCTGCCGACTCCACCCCCATGAATGAAAATGTCGCCGCCGAGTTTGGTGTTTTGTGGAGGCTTCGATTTCGAGCGAATTGCCGCCGCAATGGCTTCGTGCTGGCGTTTGGCAATCAAACCAGCTTTCAACCCTTCGTCGGCGTCGCTGAGATTGGGGTAACTGACGCCCAGCGAAAGATAAAAATTGCTCTTCGGGTTTTTGTGGGTGATGTAATACTCGCCTTCGGGAGTTTTTCCATCGCCTTGTTTGCGTTTGTGCCCGACCGGCGTGTTGCCGAGCGCAATTTGGTACGTTTTGCGAAGCCGCTCTTTACCACCGACGGTTTCGTAAAGATACAACTTGCGCTCGGATTTTTTGACCAGCACGCGAAACGACGATTCTGGCGGCTCGACAGAAACCGTAGCCGCCAGAACCGCAGCAACCAGAACATTGAACAGAATCACACTCATTGCAGATTTCACTCCGGCGCAGGCGTTGATGCCTGCTTGCGCGCGCAGCGTATCCCAATCAACTTTGCTGGTAAACCGACTCAACTGAGAATTCACCAGCACGAATTTTTTGAAACGCCACAGAGCGGGCAATCGTCTTTGGTTACGAGATTTCCTTACTCGTCTTTTCTGATTTCATTACAACCCGGATTTAGCCGGCTGCGCAGGCCAACTGCCTCAGTCGGCGATAACGATTTTCCAAAGGAGCGGTTCACATGACTTTGACAACTTCGGCTTTTCGACGTTCGCGGCTGCAAATCGCGTTGTTGGTGGTCAGCGCATTCTGTCTGCTGTTTCCGGCGCTCAGTTCGGCGCAGCAAGGCGCTGCCCGGCAACAAACTGCCGCCAAACGCGCGTTGACGCATCAGGATTACGATGCCTGGCGTGGAATTCAGGGGCAGACATTGTCGCGCGACGGCAAGTTGCTGGCTTACGCCGCAGTGCCACAGGACGGCGACGGCGAAATCATCGTCCGCAATCTGGCCAGCGGCGTGGAGTTTCGTTACGGACGCGGATGGCGTCCGCCGACACCGCTGCCCAGCGACCCGGAAGCAGGCCCAGGAGCAGCGATTCAAGCTTTGGCAGGAGCCGTTCGTCCACGTATCACCGCCGACAGTCGCTTTGCCATTTTCACAATCGAGCCGAACAAAGCCGACGTGCTGAAAGCGCGCAAGGAAAAGAAAACGCCGGAGCAAATGCCTAAAAACGCGCTTGGCATCATGGATTTAGCGACCGGCCAAGTGACGCGCATCGAGCGAGTCAAAAATTTCCAGGTGCCCGAAGACGGATCGGGATGGCTGGCTTACGCGCTGGAAGCAAAACCGGAGGAAAAGAAACCCGAAGCCGCTGCCGACGCTCCGAAACCCTCAAACGAAGATGAAGGCGACGAAGCCGAATTTCAGCGACCGGGCGGCGCAGGCGGAGCGCAAGGCGCAAGAGGCGCTGCGCCGGGCGGCAGACGCAATGAATACGGAACCGACCTGGTGCTCAGAAATCTGGCCAACGGCAGCGAACGCACTTTCAGCGACGCTCTGGATTACAGTTTCAGCAAGGACGCCAAAACACTTGTCTTCACGGTGTCAGCGCGCAAGGAAGAAACCAACGGCGTTTTCGCCGTAACTCCCGGAAGCGATACCGCTCCTGTGGATTTGCTGTCCGGCAAAGGCAAATACACGCGATTGACCTGGGATGAAGATCAAACGCAGATGGCTTTTTTCAGCGACCGCGACGATGCGGCAGCCAAACAACCCAAAGCCAGGGTTTATTACTGGAAACGCGGCGAAGCCAAAGCCAGTGAATTGGTGGCGTCAGAAACTCCGGGATTTCGTTCCGGCATGGTCATCAGCGAACGCGGCGGGCTGAGTTTTTCGCAAGACGGCAGTCGCCTGTTTCTAAGCGCAGCGCCCCCGCCCGAACCGGAAAAAGACCCCAACGCCGCCATTCCCGATGATGAAAAAGTCGTCGCCGATTTGTGGCACTGGAAAGACGATTACATTCAACCGATGCAGAAAGTCCGCGCCACGCAGGAAGCCAACCGTTCTTATCGCGCCGTGTACCATCTGGCGGAAAAGAAATTCGTGCAACTGGCCGACGCAACGATGGAAAACCTGACCCCGTCGCGCAATGGGCAATGGGCGATTGGCACCGATGATCGCGCTTACCGCATTCTGATCGGCTACGAATCCTTTGGCGGCAGAAATGACAGTTATCTGGTCAACACGACGGACGGTTCGCGCAAGCCGCTGTTGAAAGGCCAACGCGCCAACATTTCGCTTTCGCCGAACGCCAGATACGGGTTGTTTTATGACGGCAAGAACTGGAATTCGATTTCCCTGCCCGACGGCAAAATCACCAACCTGACCGAAAAACTCGGCGTAGCGTTCTGGCAGGAAGACGACGACCACCCGGACACGCCGCCTTCGTATGGCAATGCGGGTTGGGCAAAAGACGACAAGTACGTGCTGCTTTATGACCAATACGACATCTGGCAGGTCGCGCCTGATGGTTCGTCTGCGAAGAATCTGACCGACGGCGTTGGGCGCAAGGACAAGATCGAATTTCGCTACGTTCGGCTCGACCCCGAAGAGCGTTTCATTGATCCGGCAAAACCGCTGCTGTTACGCGCCGAAAACGAATGGACGCGCGACAGCGGTTTTTACCGTGACAAGATTGACGGCAACACCGCGCCGGAAAAATTGTTGATGGCGGCGAAAAGTTTCAGCGCGCCAACCAAAGCAAAAGACGCCGACGTGTTGATGCTGACGGCTTCGCGATTTGACGAATACCCGGACATTCACATCACGGATTCGTCGCTGAAATCATTGAAAAAAGTCACGAACGAAGGCTCGCAGAAAGACCAATTCACCTGGGGCAAGGCCGAATTGATCCGATTCAAAAACATGGACGGCGTGGCGTTGACGGCTTCGCTCATCAAACCGGACAACTTCGACCCGAACAAAAAATACCCGCTGATGGTCTACATTTACGAAAAGCTGTCGCAAGGCGTGCATCGTTTCGTCAATCCCAGTCCGGGCGGTTCGATCAATCCCAGCTTTTATGCCAGCAACGGTTATCTGGTGCTGCAACCTGACATCGTTTACACCATCGGTTATCCGGGTCACAGCGCGCTGAAATGCGTATTGCCTGCGGTTCAAGCCGTCGTGGACAAAGGTTACGTCAACGAAGACGCCATAGGCATTCAGGGACACAGTTGGGGCGGTTATCAAATCGCATATATGGTGACGCAAACCAATCGCTTCAAAGCCGCCGCTCCCGGCGCGCTGGTGGCGAACATGACCAGCGCCTACAGCGGTATTCGCTGGGGCAGCGGTTTGCCGCGCCAGGCGCAATACGAACACACACAAAGCCGCATCGGTGGCAGTTTGTGGGAACAGCAAATGCGTTACCTGGAAAACTCACCGGTCTTTCAGGCTCCTCGCGTGCAAACGCCAATCCTGATGCTGCACAACGACAATGACGACGCCGTGCCTTGGTATCAGGGCATAGAGTATTACCTGGCGCTTCGCCGCTTGGGCAAGGAAGTTTATATGTTCAATTACAACGGCGAACCGCACGGCATTCGCAAACGGCAAAACCAGAAGGATTACACGCGCCGTTTGCAGGAATTCTTTGACCATAAATTGAAAGGCGCTCCTATGCCGGAATGGATGGAAAAAGGAATTCCGTATCTGCAACGGGAAAAGGAAAAAGAGAAGTACGCCAAACCGGCTGCGGATTTAAGCGAGAAGATTCAGAAGTAAAACTTATGGAGTGCGGCGGCTCGACGCCGCTTTTCGTTCTTAGCCTGGGCGATTGTCGGGCAAGAAAGCTTTGGCAAAGAATGCCAAAGCTCCGTCAAGCCGCAGCGCTCCAAAAGTTTCGTCAGGCAATAATCAGGAAAGTGTTTCTGCCGCCGATGACATCTGAAAAATCCTTGTTGTAGGTCACGTCAATCCGGCGAAACTGTTGAATGACCTCGCCGATTTCCGCAGCAGATAAAAAGCCGTCTTCGGTGTGCGAAATTGCCCATTGCCCAATGTGTTTGCAGCGCGAAAGAAAATTGCCGACCAGTTGCAGGTAATGTTCTTTTGACGCCACATCATCGCCCAGCCTGCCGCGTTGGTTGGCAATCAACTGATCCCAGATGGTTGCGTCGCCGCGCACCCAGACTTCCCGCCAACCAGCCGTCGTTTGTCGCAATGCCGCCAATCCGTCCGGGCGTGGAAAACACGCAAACATCAATTCGGCTCGCGCGCCGCGAACGAATTCGTGAGCGTCGCGGTTGACGCTGTAATTTTCCTTGCCGTTGTCCACCACCTGACGTTGATTGCGCCACAACGCCAGAAAGACTTCTGACAACGGACGACGAAGCTCCGCAGTTTCGGGCGTGAACGAAAACACGTAATCGCCAACGCCAAACACCAGCGACATGGCCAGCGCGCGGCGATGTTCATTTTCAATCTGCTGTATGTTCATCCAGACGTTGTCGAACCAGACGGCATCCATTTCGCTGAAAAACGTAGCCAACGCAGGGTTGTGCAATCGCCGATGCGGAACATAGGCTTCGCCAAGAGCCAGCGACACGTCTTCTTCGGTCAACCGTTCGCCAGCGTTTTCGACCAACGCGCGCGACGACCACCACGCCCATTGGCAAATATCGTTGTCCAGCACCTGTTTGCCCCAGAATTTCAAATACCAGCCCAGGTCGGGTTGTCCGCAAAACGGAATCGCAACCGAGTTGAATTTCAGACGACGCAACACGCTCAGTTCAAATCCCAGCCAGCGCCGATTGGTTGTTGGCCGATTGGTTGTTGACCAACCGGTTGTTGAATTGATGACCATAAACTTCAGTTTTGCACTTTCGGAGCCGCTTCAGATTCGCTTTCCGGCTCAGGAATTTCAGTTTCAGTGGTTTCGGTTCGTGATGAAGTCGGAGCCTGAACTGCGGGAAATTCAGCAGTCGGCATTTGATCCGGCGAAAACTCTTCCGGCACATCTTGTTCAGTGGCGTGAACCTCTTCTGTTGATTCGATTGCCGGCGACGGCGTTTCAGCCAACTGCTCTTCTGTTGCCTGTTCGACTGATGGCGACTCAGCAGCCTCGACATCATCATTGGCTTGAGTGTCTTCAATGGCTTCAGCGGGCAAAGCCTCTGCAACGCTTTCCATCGTGGTTTCCACCGTCTCTTCGTACATTTCCACAATCGCCACCGGCGTTGCGCTTTCCGACAAGGAAGCGGGGATATTCCATCCGGCGAATTCCTGTTGCTGGCGCGCGGCTTCGGCTTCGCGGCGCAATCGCTCTTCGCCGACCACAGCCAGCAAGACCTGAGCGACTTGTGGGTCGAATTCAATTCCGGCCAGATCGGCGATGAATTGTTCGGCTTCGGCGAGTTCAAACGAATCACGATACGGTCGTTGAGAAATCAACGCGCAATAACTGTCAACGGCGCACAAAATCCTGGCTCCCAGCGGAATAGCCGTGCCGCTCAATCCGTCTGGATAACCCAACCCGTTCCACCGTTCGTGATGCCAGCGCACCAGCAACTGAGTCTGGCGCGACAGTTTGAGTTCCGCCGCCGCCTGTTCCCCCAAAATCGGATGCCGCCACAAATCCAGTCGTTCTTCCCACGTCAGCACGTTCGGGCTGAGCAGGTAATTGCGTTTCATTCCGCGTTCGCCGATGTCGTGAGCCAGCGCGGCGAATTTCAACGCCGACAAATCAGCTCCGTGCAGACCCATTTCCCTGCCTATGGTTTCGGCCAATCGGGCGATCATCACAGCGTGAGGTTCGGTGTAACCTTCCACGCGGTCGGTTTCCAGCGCCATCTTCAGCAAACGGTCGCCTGCCTGGCGCTCCGTCTCAGTGAAGATCAGTGGCGCTTGTTGTGCTTGCATCAATCAGTCTCCTTGTCGAAAGTTCGGTCTTGCATTCGGGGTGGGTGAGCAACAAGACCGCACTTTGTAGGCGATTCAACGGCGAAAAATCAAGTTGTGCCGAAATTTCCACGCACAGAAGGAAACCTTGTTCTCTTCAGTCAAAGGTGATATTTGCTTTCCGCGCGTCAACCCAATTTTCAAATCACCTTTCGCAATTCCTTAACCGGGAAAATCGCCTCTGACAATCTGAAAACCCGCTGTACCGATAACCCAGGAGAATTCGATGCGTACTTCGTTGAAGATTTCCGTGTTGGTCGTGGCTTTGCTGGCGGCAATTTATTTCGTCGCCTTGTCGCTGGTGGATGGGAAAACAGCATCCGCCGTTTCTTCCACATCGTCGCGCCTTGTGCCAATGCCAGCCACGCAAACCGCCTGCCCGAACGCGAAAGAACATTCGTTGCCGTTGCCAAGTTCCGTCCCGCCCGCTGATTTCGTTCAATTCGAGAAAACGATGTTGGCCTTTCTGGATAGCGGCGAATACAAAAAGTTGAACTGGTGTGTGGACAAAGGCGTCCGCGACACAGGCCCTTACAGCAAAGGCGTTTATTACGGAACGCATCCGGCAGTGCGAATTTTTTATTCGCCCAAAGTCATGGAATGGCTGGTCGGCGGACGACAAGGCGAAATTCCAGACGGCGCCATGATTATCAAAGAACAGTACAAACCGCCCGCAGCGCGATACGCCGGAATGAGCGACAACCAACTGCCAAAAGTCACAGATTGGACGATCATGATTAAGGATTCGAAAGGCTCGAAAGACGGCTGGTTCTGGGGCGAATTTTTCGACGGCATGACCTTCGACGACGATCAGCCGCCGTTTCAATATCCTTGGGCTGGATTCGGGCTGTACTGTTTGCGTTGTCATGCGACTGCGGAAAAAGAATTGACCTTTTCCGCGCTGAACAACATCAAGGGGTTCCCCGGCCAGCCGATTCAATTTCCTGACGATGGTTCGTGGCGAACCGTCGCAGCCGACAACGCGGCTCATGGCAATGTGTTTCCGATGATGGCCTTGAAAGCCGGACGCCAGGCCAATCCGGCTTTTCTGCAAACGTTCCCGATGATTCCCGGAGTCCCTTTTGCCAACGTCCAGAAAATGCCTTCGGAAACTTATGACAACATTCCGCAACCGGCCACCGGCGCTGGCCAGTTCATCAGTTCCAGCCAGTGCATGTCCTGTCACGGAGCCTTGAGCGGATTGCCTTATGGGCCAACCATGTTTTTGCCTTCGCCGAATGCACCGGCAGGGACGGTTTCAGGCGTGAACGTCTCGCCTTACGGCGAATGGCGCTGGTCGCCGATGGGATTGGCCGGACGCGATCCGGTCTTTTTCGCGCAACTGGAGAGCGAGTTCGCCTACTTCAACACGCTGCCTCCGCCGCGCCGCGAAGAATTGACGACCCAAATCCGCAACGCCTGCCTGACCTGTCACGGCGCGATGGGCAAACGGCAATTGGACACGGACAAAGGCGGTACGGGCGATTTTCAGTTGAGCTATTTGCAGCTCACCGACCGCAGCAATCCGAATTTCAAATACGGAGCTTTGGCGCGCGACGGCATCAGTTGCCAGGTTTGTCATCGCAATGCGCCGGATCAAACACCGCCTGGGCAAACGCCGCTGGAATACTTCTTGAAAAATTCCATCACCGGACACTTCCCTGTCAGCCAACCCGACCGGCTTTACGGACCGTTCAAAGACGACGAAATTTCGCCCTACGCGATGGAAACCGGCACGGGCATCAAGCCGGAGTTCAATTCCTACATCAAATCTTCGCGGATGTGTGGCAGTTGCCACACCATTGATTTACCTGTTGTGGACGGCTCACCTGGAGAAATGAAGATCGAACAGGCGACCTATCTGGAATGGTTGAACAGCCAGTACCAAAACGAATTCGGGACTTCTTGGCCAAAGGCGAAAAGCTGTCAGGAATGCCACATGCCCGGCGATTATCACAGCGAAAAGAAAGGCATCAACGTTTCGCCGATCCAGCAGCGAATCGCCATCGTCGAAGATGAAACTTACCCCGATGCCGAACACCGCGCGCCGACTGACAAAATCACCGTGCGCGTTCGTAAAGAAGGATTTCGCCGCCACCAGTTTCAGGGGCTGAATGTGTTTTTGTTGCAGATGTTCGACCAGTTCAACGATGTGCTGGGCGTTCGCAAAGACGATTACATGACCGGTTCGAGCACGGATTTGCAGGACGCGATTGATAATTACGTGCAGCAGGCTCAAAACGAATCCGCTCAGGTCACTGCTTCGGCCATCGTCACCGGAGCGCAACAAATCCAGGCCAACGTTTCGGTCACCAATCTGGCCGGGCACAGGTTCCCCAGCGGAGTCAGTTTTCGCCGCTTGTTCATCGAATTGCTGGTGACGGACGAAAACCAGAAAGTCGTCTGGGCTTCGGGGCGAACAAACGAATTGGGCGTGATTGTTGACGGCAACGGCAAACCGCTGCCTTCGGAATTTTTTGCCGAATACAAAGACGCGCAAGGCAAAACCCGGCAAAGTTACCAGCCGCATTACGAAGTCATCACTTCGCAAAATCAGGTGCAGATTTACGAGGAATTGAATCAGGACGCCGACGGCAAGTTCACTACGAACTTCACTCGGCGCGATGAACAGGTGAAAGACAATCGGTTGTTGCCCATCGGCTGGACTCGGAAAGGGCCAGACCCGTCGCTCAACGGTCGGTATTTGCAGGCGACATTCCCGGAAGGCAACGCCGCCAAAGACATTGATTACCTGAACGGCAAAGGGATAGACAAGCTGAGTTATCGCATCGCGCTGCCCGCCGGAGTGAATGCGTCGAAATGCCGCGTCCAGGCGACGCTGTATTACCAAACGATCCCGCCGTATTACCTGTACCAACGCTTCACAGCGGCTCCGAATGGCGACGCGACGAAGCGGTTGTATTACCTGACTTCAAACCTGAACCTGACGGGAACGCCGGTCGAAAATTGGAAGCTGCCGATTGTTTCCACCGGCCAGGTCGCAACGCAACGGCCAGCACCGCGACGCCGTTGAGCAAAGCTGAGACTGGAACTAACTGTCGAGAGTTAGTTCCAGATTTCGTATTTTTTCAGCACCAGATGGTTGCAGGGTTCAGCAATCGGCTTCCAGTGGCAGCGAATTCACTTTCTCGCTGCCCGTCAACCGCGAAGCGACTTTCAACCGCGAAAGCATTACGCCGGCGACGATCAAAACTGCGCCGACGCCGCGCCAGAAACTCAGTTTTTCGCCGAACATGTAATACGCAAATACCGCAGCCGTTGCCGGTTCCAAGGCGTACAAGATCACGGCGTGCGTAGGGTTGACGCGGCTCTGCGCCCAGGTTTGCAACAGCGCGGCAACGAACGTCACCATCACGGCCATATAGCCGATCTGCCACAGGAACTGTCGGTCAATTGGGTTCGGCCTGGTCTCCAATCCCAGCGATCTCAAGACAAACAAAACGGTCAAAGCCAAAATCGCCACGGTCATCACCTGAAACGCGGCCAACGTTCGCACGTCGCCAGCGGCGGCAAAGGCACTCGTCGCCGCAATGTGCGACGCCCAGGCCACAGCCGCCAACAACACCAGCACATCGCCCCAATTGACGGTTTCACCGCTGCGCGGAAAGCTGAGCAGCGTGAAGCCGCCAATCGCCACCGCCAAACCGGTCAAATGATCCCGTGTCGGTTTGGTTTTGAACAAAGCAAATCCGATCAACGGCGTGAAGACCAGATACAGCCCGGTGATGAATCCGGCTTTGGACGCCTGGGTAAAGTTCAGACCTAGCACGTAAAAGGCGATGCCGGTGAAACTCAGTAAACCGAGCAAAGTGCCTTGTTTGATCTGCTGCCAATTCGCCCGGCGCAAATGTCCGGCAAAGACCAGCGCAAAACAGATGGCCGCAATGCCAAACCGCGTGCTGGTGTAAAACGCAGGGGAATGCGTCGCCAGAATTTCCTTGGTGATGACGTGCGACGTTCCCCACATCAACGCCAGCCCGACCAGCGCGCCATCCGACAACCAACCTGCGGATGGTCTTGTGTTTGAATTGCTCATGCTGAAAAAATCTGCCTCTACAGATAACTCTTATTGCATCGCCGCCTGGCCATCGTTTTTGAAATACGGCTGCACGGCGACGGGTTTTCCCACCGAACTGAGCGCCGATTCCAGCAATTGCCGGACGGAGGCGATGGCGTGTTCTTTTGCTGTTTTGATGATTTCCGGCGATTGCCCAAGCTTTTCCAATTCGGGACGCACCATTTGTTCGGTCGTGTCTTCCAGTTGATTGCCGGTTATGGATTCCGTTCGCAGAAAATCCAGGTTGCGAATGATTTCCGCCTTGCTCAGATCGGGATCAATCGAAAGGATTTTGACATCCGGCAACGGCACCAGGAGTTGTTGTTTTTGTTCGTCGTACGTCATGCGTCCCGAATCAATGTCTTTCAAGCTGATCGCGTAATGAATCGTCGCCGGAACTATGCGAATGACTTCGGCGTTGCCGTACCACTGATCGTCGCGTTGGCGAACGACGGCTTGCACATAGGCGCGCGTCGTCACCAGACTGGTGTCGCGTTCCAATCGGAGCAAGGTGGTTTTGGCCGTCGAAACAATTTTCTCTCCCGGCCAGAAAAAGTCACCAAAGCCCTTGCGCGTGTACAGCATCCCTGCCAGCAACAGCGCCGCCAGCGCAACGACGAAGCTGGCAATTGCCGTCAGCTTCCAAAGTTTTCCGGATGAAGTCGGTTCAGTCATCGTCATCTCCCGCGCTTACTCCAACTGCCCAAGTTCGCGCGCAAAGGGATTGCTGTTTTGCCAGCCGGTGCGCCCCGTTTGCCGAAAGTGTTCCAACCGCCGAATCGTGATTTCGCAAAACACCGGATCAATATCCATCGTCAGGCATCTGCGCCCGGTCAATTCCGCCGCCAGCAACGTCGTTCCCGAATGCGCGAAGAAATCCAGCACGAAATCACCAGGCGAAGAACTGGCGTCAATGATTCGCCGGATCGCTTTCAACGGCTTTTGCGCGTAACAGCCGTTGACGTTTTCTTCCATGCGATAAAACACCTGCTGCACGTCAATCCAGACGTTGCCCGCGCGCAAGGTGTCGGCTCGTCCGCGCGCGGAATTTTCAGTCAATTCGCCGCCGATTTCCTTGTAATAACCTTTGACGGTTTTCGGAATGTCGGTGTATTGCGGCGTGAACTTCGGATCGCCTTTGGCGTAACAGAGCAGTTCCTGCCGCACGCTCATCCAGTTTTTCTGGGTTCCGTATCCGCGCTGGTTTCGCAGCGTGATGAAACTGCGCGACCGAAATCCTGTGTCGCGCATCATCAACATCAATTCGGGCAACGGAGCGAATCCTGCGCGCTGGTCGGCTCCTATCCACAAATACAAACTGCTGTCGTCAGCCAAAACCGTTTCGGTGTTTTCGACGACTTCCCTGCACCAGACGATGAATTCATCCACACGACGTTGCTGAAACGCTACGAAGTTGTAAGGCAGGTCGTGAATCGCCAACGAGGCTTTTTCCGCTTCGCACAGCTTCAGCACATCGTTTCGTTCGGCTGCATCCAGACAACCGACGCGATGGCCGCTGAGCGAATCGCGCCAGATTTCGCCCTGCTTCAATCGGCAAAACGGCAACAACCTTTGTCGAAGGTCTTCATCACGATCCAGCCTCGCCAAAGGATGTTTGAGCATAATCAAAAATCTGACGCCGAATCACTTGTCCTGGGTGAACTTGGAAGCTTTTTTGCGATAACCACGCGAAGCCAGATCGGCCAGATGCTGTGTCGAAAATCGTTCGCGCGACCGTTCTTCGCGTTCGCGCAAGGCCACCCAACCCAGCGCATACGGCAACATGAAATAATGCAGCTTGCCTCCGGCGGCTTCGAAGATGTGCGACAAAAACATGACTATGATTTGCGCTCCGGCTCCGGCAGCAACCGGCCCGGCGATTGTCGGTTCGCCGATGTAGCGCGCTCCAAGTAAATGCATCGGCTCGTAATTCAAAAACACAAACAACAGCAATCCGGCAAAATAACTGGCCAGCGAGGAAATATCGTCCTTGCGCCAGGCGATCATCAAACTGACAAAGATAATCAGCGTGATGCCCAACACCAGATAAGGCGCAAAAATCGAACGCTCCCAGGTGACAGCATGTCCGCGCGACGCAATGCCGACGACAAATGACATTACCAGCACTACGCCGCACAGCGCGTAAAACAATTTCCATTCTTCGCGTTGCGCGCGCGCGGAACGCAGATCGGCGTACCAGAAGGCGAACACTCCGGCGATGCTTCCTTCAAAAACTCCCTGACAAATCAGGGACGGAAACACAGGCAAAGTCAGATTGAAAATCGTCACCGGAGCCACACTGTTCAGTTCGGTTCCGGTAGCAAGAAATTTCCCCAGCACGCTCAAGCCGACACCCATTCCGAACATCATCAGAAACCGGCGATCCTGTTTGTAGTAAAGAAAGTACGAGGCAACGGCCAGGCTGACGATCATCAGAATCAAACGGGTTTCGTAATATCCCGTCTGATCGAAATTCCTGAGCATCAAATAGTCCATAGTGAATTTCCGCGAGCCAAGTTTTGGGGGCAACCAGGTTGCGAACGATGCTTGTAACTTGTGTGCGAAACGCGATTCTACTCGCTCAGCCCAAGAGGGCAAATGAGTTTCCAGCCACCACACCACCTGCGCATCAGCTTTCTGCGCTGTTCAGCTTGACGCGAGCCGGAACTGTGATCGCTAAAATCAACGCCAGCGCGCTGAGCATAGTCCCGGCAACAGCCCACGCCATGACCTGTGCGCCGTGAGATTCAAAAAACTGGCCGATCAATCGCGGCCAGAACATGCCGCCCGCCGAAGCTCCGACCAGAAACAATCCAGTGACTTTGCCGGACAGATGCAGCCGGTTTTGGGCAAAGCCGAACATGCTGGGAAACACCGGAGCGACTGACACTCCAAAGCCAAGCGCGCAAATCCAAACCAACGTCGCCGAAATCGGAAAGACCAGCAATCCCGCGACAAACAGCGTCGCCAGGCCCATAAACAGGAACACCAGCGGCAAGGCAGCAAATCGCATCGAAAGCCAGATCGTCGCCAATCGCCCCACAGTGAATGCCGCCCAGAAACCCGAATTGATCTTGTAGGCTTCCGGAATGGCTATGCCCTGCTGAACCGAATAACTGAAAATCCAGCCCATGACGCTGGCTTCCGCGCCGACTTCCAGAAAGAAATAAACCACAAGCAAACCCAGCAACAATCCGGGCGTTGCTGCTTTCGTTTCTTCGTGGTGAGCAACGCGCAACGGCGGACTGGCGGAAATCAACGCCATGACCATCGGCGGCAGACTCAGCAAGGCCAGAACCCAGTACGCCAATCTCAATCCGTCGGAACGGTCGGCAAAAAGCGAAACAAACATCGGAGCCAGAAATCCGCCCAAGCCGAAGGCGAAATGCAGCACGCTCATAAACGGGCGAACGCGATCGCCGTGTTCCATGACGATCAAGGCGTTGCCGCCCACGTTGATCGAAGCGGACGCCAGTCCAATACACGCTGAGAGGACAATCGCCACCAAAAGCTGGCCGGACATGGGCAACAACGCCATCGCCACTGCAGAAAACAGCAACGATCCGGCCAACACCGGATGCCCTTTGAAACGGTCGTACACGCGCCCGATCAACCACGACCCGGCCATCGTTCCCAACGCACGCGCAACAAACAGATTGCTGATCTGCCTCATCTCGACGTGCGTTTGCGCCGCCAACGCAGGCAACGTCGGGCCAATGGAACCAGAGATCAAACCAAGAGCGATAAAAGCCAGCGAGTACAAAAAAGTTTTGGACATTGAATGCGTAAACAGCAAAAAGCTGGAATCAGCGAATAAAACAAAATACGGAACAGACGGAAAGAACTGAAAAGACGGAAAGGGATTTTCCGTTCATTCCGTTATTTCCGTTTGTTCCGTTGTCTCTGCCAATCGGTCTTGAGAAATTGGCGCCGGTCAAAGAACAGCCCGCGCCATTTCGGCGACGCTCTTTCCAATCGAAAGACAGGCGGTCAATCCTGGAGATTCGATGCCTATCAAATGAATCACCTGCGGCCAGCGCGGATCGTGTTCGATCACCCAATCGGCAATGGTGTGAACGTGCTCCGGCGTCAAACGCGGACGAATCCCCGTGTAACTCAGCCGCATATCTTCCAGCCGCAAACTCGGACACATCAGTTTGGCGGATTCATAATGTTCGGTGAGCGGCGTACGGTCGCTTTCGTAATCGTCTTTGCTCTGGCGATAGCGGGCGTTCGGCCCGATCAACAAGGTTCCGCCGGTCGTTCGCGTAAAATGAACTCCCAATCCATGCCCAGTGGGCAGCGGCAGCGGATAAACCAGACCATTGACGATGTGGCTGCGGCTGGGAATGACTTCGGCGTATTCGCCCCGGCAAGGGTAAACAGTGTGCCGGTCGTAACCGAACATTCGCGCGACTTCGTCGGAAAACAATCCGGCGGCGTTGATGACCACACGAGCCTGCACTTCCTCGCGTTCGGTACGAATCGTCGTCAATCCTTTGTTGACTTCGGCTCCGATGACTTTGGTATTCGTCAGAATGTGCGCGCCGTTCGATTGCGCAATGCGCGCCAGCGTTTTGATGAGTTCTTCGGCTTCGACAATTCCCGTGTTCGGAGAATGAATGGCAATCGGCGAAGCGATGTTCGGTTCGATCCTCTGAATTTCCCTGCTGTCAATGATTCGCAAATCATCCACGCCGTTCAGCTCGGCGCGACGAATCAAATCTTCCAGTTGGGGCAAATGGTCTTCACTGTCGGCGACAATCAGTTTGCCGATGCGCTGATGTGGCACGCCGTGTTTGGCGCAAAACTCGTACAACATCGGCACGCCGCGCACGCAATGAACCGCTTTCAACGAACCTGCTTTGTAATAAATTCCGCGATGAATGACTCCGCTGTTGCGCGTCGAAGTTCCCAATCCCAGTCTTGGTAAGGCTTCAAGCAAAAACACGTCTTCGGCAAAGCGCGAAACTTCGGCGGCGATTGCCGCCCCGACGACTCCGCCGCCGATGACGACTACATTTACGGTTTCAGCCATAACTTATTTGTGATTCAAGCTTATTCGCTCGACTTGAAGCGCCTTTCCGGTTTCTTCGTCCGCATCCACGATCAAGCCGTTCAGCTTGATGTTGCCTTCGCTGGGTTCGAATCGCGGAGCTATGCCTTTCAGAAAGCGTTCGATGACAATGCCGGTTTGCATGCCGATGACTCCATCGTGTGGACCGGTCATTCCCAGATCAGTCAGGTAAGCCGTGCCGTGAGGAAAAATCTGTTCGTCGGCGGTTTGCACATGCGTGTGCGTGCCGACAACGGCGGAAACTCTGCCGTCCAGGTAACGTCCCATCGCCATTTTTTCGGCAGTGGTTTCGGCGTGCATATCCACCAGAATGATTTTTACCGAAGGTTCCAGCGCGGCCAGTTGAGCGTCAATGCAGCGAAACGGATCGTCCGAAGGCGGCATAAACGCGCGGCCTTGCAGATTGATGACTGCGATGGGAATGCCTTTGACCTTGCCCACCCAGCGGCCTTTGCCCGGAACGCCCGGAGCGTAATTTGCAGGACGCAACAAGCGCGGTTCGCGTTCGATGTAATCCAGAATCTCTTTTTTGTCGAAGATGTGATTGCCGGAAGTCATGACGTCCACTCCGGCGGCAAAGAGGTCTTCGGCGATGCGCGGCGTGATGGAAAAACCTCCGGCGGCGTTTTCGACGTTCGAAACGACGAAATCAATTTCGCGCTGAGAGCGAAGATCGAACAATCGTTCTTCCAGCACACGACGACCTGCGCGCGCCATGGTGTCGCCGGTCAGCAAAACTCTGAACATTGGGATTGAAAAGGCCTTTCTAAGTCGGCATCGCAGCTTGTCGGTAAAAGATGCCGGACGTGACGTTATGGGAGATCAAAAGTTCAAGGACTTCCACTTGGCCGTGTCAGAAGCCTCATTTGAACCTGTTCAAAAACAGGTGGGTGACCTTAGCTCCGCGGCGACGGAGTCTCGCGCTGTGGCAAGCATTCCAGCCGACAGATAATTGCATCGGCCCCCGATCAAATGAATAGGAACAAATTGAAGTGCTCCCGCCACTAACTTTGCAGAAGTCCTATGACGTTCTGAATACTATGCCCGTCATCTCAAACCCGTCAATACCCGCGAACGAAGATTTTCGTTAAAACGATGCCATCGTATTGCTTGACCACCCTGAAACCGTTGGCTATCCTCACGCCTTTTCAAACCAGCAATTTTTTGGACAGCAAGGAGATTTTCCAATGGGTATTCCCGCAACGCAGATTCGCAAAGGCATGGTCATTTTGCACAATGGTGTGCTGCATCGAATTGTCGAATTTCATCACCACACTCCCGGCAACCTGCGCGCCATGGTTCAGGCCAAAATGCGCAATCTGAAAACCGGCACGACGACTGAAAACCGTTTCCGCTCCAACGAAGACGTTGAGCGCGTGGTGTTGGACGATCAGGAAATGACTTACCTTTACAATGATTCCGCCGGTTATCATTTTATGAACACGGAATCATACGAACAGGTTTCGCTCAGCGCTGACGATCTGGGCGATATGGCCGGGTATCTGCTGCCGGAAACGATCATCAACGTGCAATTTTACGAAGGCTCGCCCATTGGCATTGATATTCCAGCCGTCGTCGAATTGACCGTCGTCGAAACCGAACCTGAAGTGAAAGGCGCTACGGTCAGCAACGTCGGCAAACCGGCGAAACTCGACACCGGCATCACGATTCAGGTTCCAGCCTTCATCAAAGAAGGCGACAAAATCCGCGTGGACACCACCGAAGGCCGGTATATGGAACGCGCCAAGTAGTAAGGCGACAGGTTGCAGATGACGGCTTTTCCGCCTGCAACCTGTCAGCATCAACCTGCCGCCTGCCATGCTCTACAGCCTTCTATACACTCTGGCTTTTTTCGCGCTCCTGCCTTACTTCGCTTATCAAGCCATTTTCAATCGAAAGTATCTGGGCAATCTTCGCGGACGATTGTGGGTGTCGCCGTTCCCGGTAAACCGTGAAGACCAGCGACCGGCGATCTGGCTGCATGCGGTTTCGGTCGGAGAAACGCTGGCGGCAAAATCCCTGATAGTCGCATTGCGCCGACAGTTTCCCAATCACCGACTGGTGATTTCCACTACGACCATCACCGGGCAGGCCGTCGCCCGACAGCAAATCGCCGAAGCCGATGCGGTTTGTTATTTTCCGTTCGATTGGCGCTTCACCGTGCGTCGCGCGCTCGATGCCGTTCAGCCTGAAATCGTAGTGTTGATGGAATCGGAATTGTGGCTGAATTTTCTGACTGAATGCAGTCACAGGCGAATTCCGACGGTGGTCGTCAACGGCAGAATCTCGGATCGTTCGTTTCCGCGTTCGCAGAAGTTCGGATTTTTCATCCGCAAACTCTATTGCCTGGTGGCACAGTTTTTGATGCAGAGCCAGTTGGACGCTGAACGCGCGATTCAGCTTGGCGCGCCTGTTGATCGGGTCGTCGTCAGCGGCAATTTGAAATACGACATTCGGGGTACAGGAGAATCGCCCAAGCTGGCCGAAACCGCGCGCCAGTTGAACGAAATTTTCGCGCTAGACCGCGCTCCGCTGATTGTCGCGGGCAGCACCAGCGACGGCGAAGAGAAAGTTTTGCTGACGGCTTTCGACCAACTGCGAATGCTGAAAGAACTGCCGACCGTCCGGTTGCTGATTGCGCCGCGCCATCCCGAACGGTTCAATGCAGTCGCGGAATTGATCGAAACGGCAACCAGCAAATTTGCGCGCCGTTCGACTGCACAAACCACGACGGACGCCGACATCATTTTGCTGGATTCGATTGGCGAACTGGCCGCCATGTACCGCTTTGCGTCGGTCGTGTTTATCGGCGGCAGTCTGGTTACTGTCGGCGGGCACAACATTCTGGAACCGGCGCTGTTTGCCAAACCGATCATCGTCGGGCCGCATACGCAAAACTTCCGCGAAATCACCGGCGAGTTTTTGCGACGTGAAGCTGTAATTCAACTGAACGCGACCAATGCCAACGAACAGGCGCGTGAGCTTTGCCAAGCGTTTGCCGAATTGCTCAAGGATAAAAATCTTGCCGAGCGGCTCGGCGCAAACGCACGCCAGGCGATTGAAGACAATCGCGGGGCCACGGCGCGAACCGTTGCCGCAATAGCCAACTTGATAAAACATCCGCCGATACTGTAAATCGGAGACAACCCATTATGGAGACAAGCGAACCTTCTTTGCCCGAAACAACGAAAGAGTTTGCTCACCGCTTATTCCGCGAACTTCATCAGACAATTCTCCAATACGAAACCGGCGCGTTGTCCGGCAACGTCGAATCCGTTCACGACATGCGAGTCGGCATTCGCCGGTTGCGAGTGGCGATGAACAACTTTGCTGTTTGTTTCCGCAAAAAAGAGCGACGGCGCTGGCGTCTTCAACTGGAAAATCTGGCCAATGCGCTTGGCGGAGTGCGCGATCTGGACGTGATGATCGGAGCATTGAAAGCTCAGGCGATTCTCCAACCGAAACCGCATCGGCGGGCGACTCTAGCGTTTGTCCGCCGTTTGCGCGCTCGGCGAAGACGCGCGTTGTTCAAACTGAAAACCTATCTCGCAGGCGAAGAATACGCAGAATTCAAACTCGGCTTTCCCGCCACCACGAACCTTTCTCATCCTCATCAAAAGGAAGCACACAATGAGCAAGCCTCTGAAAGTTAAAGCAATTTCCGCGGACGATCCTGTTCAAACGACTGCGGTCAAAATACTGCGCACCCGACTGGACGAGTTTTATTCGCACTGGGGCGACCCGCAACGAATTCCATCGGCGCGGGAACTCCACAACTTGAGAATTTCCGGCAAACGATTGCGCTACAGCGCCGAACAATTACGCGAACTGTTTCCAGACCGTTTGGCGTTGCTGATTGACCTGCTCAAACGCAGCCAGGATTTGCTGGGCGAAATTCAGGACTGCGTCACCCGGCGCGAAGCAATCCAAAACGAGTTAATACGATTGCAGAAGCAAAAAAGCCGCGCAGGCAAAACCTTGAAAAACCTGCTAGACGCTGACGACCAGCGACAGTCGCTGCTCTTCAATCAGTTCAAGGAAATCTGGATGGGATTGTCTGCGCCGAAATTCCAGGCTGGGCTGAAAGCCATGTTCATCCCGGCCTTCATAGAAAAAGCATCTTCAACCGACGCCCCGAAACGATTAAATCAATGATTGACTTGGCCGGAAAGCCTGTGCTACTTACCCTTCAGCTTGCACGTGGGATTGATCTTTATTATCAATCTTTTTCCAGGGTCTTCCCGTTCAGACTCGGCGCAAGTTTTTTTGCCGGATTGATTTAATCGTCAGTCTCCTTTGTTCGTTGTCTTACGCTTAGACCTTTTTTTCGATCTAACTGTCGCTCACGTTATTTTCCGTTGCCTGTATTGGTTGAATCACTAAAGCATCCCGGGGAGAAATGTCACGGTGCGAAGCACAATCATTTTTTCAGCCTTTTTTTTGCTGATCGTCGGAGTTGGTTCCGCGAAAGCTCAACCTGAGAAGCCGGATTCGAACCGGACGAGTTCGCCATCCGCCCAGTCATCGCCACAATCTCCTGCTCAATCCAAACCCGCTGAAACAATTGCTCCCGATGTTCTGATTCCACAGGACAAACCGCTGGGGGCGGCGGGCGCTTCGCGCGACAAACGCAAACCTTCGGCAGAAGACGCCGAATTCATGGTGATTCGTGATCGCTGGCGCATTGGAGTTCCCGACGATCCGCGCTTCACCAAAGGCGATATTTTGAATCCCTATCGCCAGAACGTGCTCAAAGGCGATTATCCGATCATCGGCAACAACATCTTCATGAACATCTCGCTGGCCAGCGAGAGCGATTTCACCATGCGCCGCATTCCAGTGCCGCAGGATGTCAGTTCCGAACGGCCTGGCAGTTTTGAGTTTTTCGGACGCGGACGTCAGGAAATCTTCAATCAGAACTTCGTGTTCTCGATGGATTTGTTCAAAGGCGATACTTCGTACAAACCGGCGGATTGGCGTTTCAAAGTCACAGGCATCGCCAATTTCAATCTGCTGAACGTGCGCGAACGCGGCATCACCAACATTGACGTGCGACGCGGCACGTTGCGCCGAGACGGATTCAATTCCATAGAAGAAGTCTTTTTTGAATACCGGCTGGGCGATACGACCAAAATCCTTCCCTTTCTGCGCGGCAAAGGCAGCCAGAAAGGTCGTTCGCCGGAATTCGACACGACTTCGGTGCGCGTAGGCATTCAACCGTTCACCAGCGATTTTCGCGGCTTCATTTTCAGCGATTCAAATCTTGGCGCCCGGCTGTTCGGCAATTTCAAAAACAACCGTTGGCAATACAATCTGGCGTATTTCAACATGCTGGAAAAAGAGACCAACAGCGGATTGAACACCATCAATTTCGCCGAAACGGATTTCCGCAACCAGCAGGTTTACATCGCCAACATCTATCGCCAGGACACCTTCGTGCTGGGTTACACCACGCAATTCAGTCTGCATTACAACGACGACCGCGCAACCACCGAATATGACCAAAACGGATTTCTGGTTCGTCCGGCGCGCATTGGCCGTGTAACTCCGCACAGAGTCCGGTCGGGATATTTCGGCTGGACGGGCGACGGGCATTTCGGTCGCATGAACATCACGCACGCTGCTTATCAGGTGATTGGCCGCGACACATTCAATCAACTCGCCAATCGCGCCACACGCATCAACGCGCAAATGGCCGCCGCCGAACTTTCCATAGATTACGACTGGCTGCGGTATCGCGTCGGCGTGTTTTACAGTTCGGGCGATTCCAAACCTCTGGACGACACCGCGCGCGGTTTCGACGCCATTCTGGACAACACCAGTTTTGCAGGCGGCAAATTCAGTTTCTGGAATTCGCAGGCTCTGAGATTGACGCAAACCGGCGTCGCGCTGGTCGAACCGCGCAGCCTGGTTCCTTCGCTTCGCAGCAGCAAAATTCAGGGACAGGCCAATTTCGTCAATCCGGGTTTGACGCTTTACAACGCCGGAATTGACGTGGAGGTGACGCCCAAACTGCGCGGCTTTTTGAACTACAACTACCTGAGATTCAACCGAACCGAACCTTTGGAACTGGCGCTGTTTCAACCGGCGGTTCGACACGAAATCGGGCACGACCTGGGCGCCGGTTTCATTTACCGCCCGCTTTTGAACGAAAACATCGTCATCGTCGGCGGGGCTTCGGGATTGCGTCCCGGCGTCGGATTCACAGACATTTTCAGTTCAAATTGCAACGGTTTGCCGCGAGGTTGCGGCGCGGGCGCGCCAACGTTGTGGGCGACGTTTGTCACCGTCAAGTTCGTGTATTGAATCCGAGGGCGTCCGACTGACCACACCTCAAGGCGAATCAGGAATCCTTGTCCCAACTCAAAACTTCTCGCTGGAGGAATTTCCATGTCACCCGAAACTGTCACTAATGTCGTCAACGATTATTTCGACGCCATCTGCAATCTTGATTGCGAAGCATGGATCGCCACTTTCGCCGCTGACGCCGTCAGTCACGAACCCGGCAATCTGCTGGCCGGACACGACGCTTTGCGAGCTTTTTTCAACGGAGTCGCCGCCGGATTTGAAACCATAGAAATGCGCCCGGACCGGATTTTCGTCGTCGGCAATGAAGCCGGCGTCAAATGGTCGGCCAGCGGCGTGGGCAAAACCGGACGCAAGGTCAGCTTTGAAGGAGTGGATGTATTCACGCTCAATGACGACGGCAAGATTCAAGCGATGAAAGGTTTCTGGGACCCGGCGGCAATGATGTCTCAATTGATGTCTTAAGTTTGTGTTCTGATGAACTGATTTGCCGCCAATTTGGTTTGGTAGTTTATGCCGGTTATTTCCAAATTTTATGGAATCATGATTCGGATGTATTTCGATGATCACGCTCCACCACATTTCCATGCAGTTTATGGCGGCAAGGAAATACAAGTTGGAATTTCTCCGATAAAGATTCTTGAAGGCGATGCCCCAAAGCGCGTGCAATCCATGGTGTTGGAATGGGCGGCATTGCATCAGGACGAGCTACTTGCTGATTGGGAGCGATGCCATAACGCACAGGCTCCGCTTCCGATTGAGCCATTGGATTAACAAAGAGTATGTACACCATAGAGCAAATCAAACCTTTACCGGATTTCCTCCTGGAACTGAAGTACAGCGATGGTGGAGTCGTCATCGCTGACTTTAAGCCTGTCATCGCCAAAGGTGGCGTTTTTGCCGGTTTGGCCGATCCATTGGTTTTCAATCAGGTCAGGCTAGGCGAGCGTGGGCGATCCGTCGAATGGCCCGATGATCTGGATTTCTGCGCTGATTCGTTCCGGGTTGGCCTGACAGTTGAAAGCAACAAAGTCATAGAAACCGCTTTCGCAAAAGCATCCTGACGTTTTTCTTCCCCCTAGATTGATTGACCGTTGGAGCGCAACCGCGCCCGACTTTAGCCGTGAAGTTTTATGAACCAAGCCAAAACCATCAAGCGCGTCAAACTTCTGTTCTTATTGTGCCTCTTCATTACTCTGGCAATCGGATTTTCGCTGGCCAATCGCGGCACGACCGAAGCCGTATCGCGCATCGCCATCGGCCACAAAGCCGACAATACCGGCGAAACCGATCAACAAGCTCCGGCCACGCAGCGCGCAAAGAAGATCAATCCGCGAAGCGCCGGTTGCATCGTTTGCCACACCGGCACTGAATCCATGCACGTTGACGGCGACGACGATCTGGACATTGGCTGCGCCGATTGTCACGGAGGCAATCCGGCGGAAACGCAGGACAAGCTGAAAGCGCACGTACAGCCGCGCTTCCCTGAGTTGTGGAAATCCACCGCCAACCCCGAACGGCTGGCGGCGACGTGGTTGAAGGAAAGCGCCGAGTTCGTTCGTTTCGTCAATCCCGGAGATTTTCGCGCGGCTGATCTGGCCTGCGGCAAATGCCACGAACGCGAAGTCGCCTGGTCGAAGAAAAACATGATGACGCACGGCGGCATGCTCTGGGGAGCCGCGCTTTACAACAACGGAGCCTATCCGCTGAAAGACGCGCGCTTCGGCGAAAGTTACAGCCGCGAAGGCGAACCGCAGGCCATGTTCACCGTGCCAGCGCCCACCGCCGAAGAGACGCTGAAAAAAGGCGTTCTGCCTTATCTGATGCCGTTGCCGCGATGGGAAGTCATGCAGCCCGGAAACATTCTGCGCGTGTTCGAACGCGGCGGCGAATTGAAAGGCCTGCCTTCGGACATCGGCAGCCCGTTCATTTTTGAACTCCCCGGCAAACCCGAAGTGAAATTGAGCGACCGCGGGCTTGGCACTCGGTTGAGAACCGATCCGGTGTTTCTGGGATTGCAGAAAACGCGATTGCTCGATCCGCTGCTTTCGATGCCGGGCACGAACGACAATCCCGGCGATTATCGCCAATCCGGCTGCACGGCCTGTCACGTCGTTTATGCCAACGACCGCGATCCGAAACATTCGGCGCAATTCGCCAAATTCGGCAATCGCGGCTTTTCGCAAACCGCCGATCCGACAATTCCAAAAAACGAACCGGGCCATCCGATCAAACACCAAATGGTTTTGGGCGCGCCGTCCAGCGCCTGCATGACCTGCCACATTCATCCGGGCGGAAACATGCTGACCAGTTATTACGGAATGACCTGGTGGGACAACGAAACCGACGGCAATCTGATGTACCCGCCTCGCCAGCCGAAGCTGAGTTCGGAACAGAAAGACGAGATTCAAAATCGCAATCCCGAAGGTTCGGCGTTGCGCGGATTGTGGGGACAGGACAAGGAGTTTTTGGCGAACATCTGGACTGACGTGAATCCGAAAGCCCAACGCACGCAGTTTGGCGATTTTCACGGACACGGCTGGGTCTTCCGCAACGTTTACAAAACCGACCGCAAGGGAAACATGGTGTCTTCGCGCGGAACGAAAATCGCGCCGGACGATCCGGACAAATTCAAGAAAGCCGTTCACATGGAAGACGTGCATCAGAAAGTCGGCATGCAATGCGCCGATTGCCACGTCAGCCAGGATGTTCACGGCAACGGCAATATCTACAACGAACCTCGCGCGGCGGTGCAGATTGATTGCATAGATTGTCACGGAACGATCAATGCTCCGGCCAGTCTGATCGCTTCGGGGCCGTCTGCGGGAACCGCGCGTTTCAAAGGCAAGATCATCACCGTTCCCAAAGACCTGACGCGCATCAAAACGCGCAACGAACGCGGGCGCAGCGTGTCAATGTTCCAGCGCATCAACGCCGAAACCAAACGCAACGTCATCGGTGACGACGGCCAACCGGAACTGGACAAAGACGGCAAGCCGCGCGAAATCACATTGCGCCCCGGCGACATTGTGCAAAATTCGCTGGTCACGCCGGGCAAATGGTGGCGCGTAGTCCAAACGGTGGACACCGTACAGCAAACGCGCTCCATCAAGATCAACAACCAGGACGTGCAATATCGCAGCCGCGATTACAACGATTCGTCGGCGTGGGCCAAGACCGTTCAGCGCGACGGCAAAACCTGGGCCGACGCTTCCGTCGCCGAAAACAAACTGGCGCACGCCAACAGCAACATGACCTGTTACGCCTGCCATACATCGTGGACGACCAGTTGTTTCGGCTGCCATCTGCCAATGACGGCCAACAAACAAAAGCCCATGTTGCACAACGAAGGCACGGACAATCTGCGCAATTACACGCAATACAATTTTCAGACCTTGCGCGACGACATTTACATGCTCGGCAAAGACGGAACCGTCACCGGCCACCGTGTCGCGCCGACTCGTTCGACCTGCGCCGTGCTCGTCGGTTCGCAAAACCAGAACCGCGAATGGCTCTATTCGCAACAGCAGACCATTTCGTCCGAAGGTTACAGCGGCCACGCCTTCAGCAGCTTTGTTCCGCACACGGTCAGCACATCTGAAACAAAAGTCTGCACCGATTGTCACGTTTCCAAAGCCAACGACAACAACGCGATCATGGCGCAGTTGCTGATGCAGGGAACGAATTTCGTCAACTTCATCGGGCGCTTTGCGTGGGTGGCGGCAGGCAAACATGGCATTCACGCCATCGCCGTCACCGAACGCGACGAACCGCAGGCGGTCATCGGCTCCGGTTTGCACAGCCTGGCTTATCCCGATGAATACGAAAAACACGTCAAACGCGGCGGTCTGCTGAAAGAAGCCTACGAACACCCCGCGCCCGAAGCCTTGGGCATTCAGGTGCGCGGCGAATATGCCTACGTCGCCAACGGCCCCGGCGGCTTGCGCGTTTACGACATCGCCAACATTGACAACAAAGGCTTCAGCGAACGCATCACCACTGCTCCGGCGTCGCCTTTGGGTCAGCGGTTTTACGTCAGGACGAAATACGCCACCGGAGTCGCTTCGCCTTCGACGCTGGCGGTTGATCCGACGCGCAAACATCTCCCTGAAAATCAGGAAGCCGAATACCGCGACGACAAACAACCGATTCATCTGATTTACGCTTTCCTGTACGTCAGCGACAAACACGAAGGTCTGGTCGTCGTCGGCGACAAGAAAAAAGGCGTGGCCACCTTGCTCGACGGCAATCCGTCGAACAACTTCCTGAAACGCGCGATGGCCTTCAATCCGAATGGCGCGCTCAACGGAGCATCGTCCATCACGATTGCAGGCGTTTACGCTTACATCACCTGCGACAAGGGGTTGGCGGTTGTGAATTTGAACAATCCGCTGGAACCGCGTCTGGTGGCCGAAATCGGCGGAATTCGCCATCCGAAAGGCGTGCAGATTCAATTCCGCTACGCCTTCGTCACCGACGAAGAAGGCTTGAAAGTGGTGGACATCACCAATCCCGAACAACCGCGTCTGGTGGAAACGGCGACGGTCAAAATCGAAGACGCTCACAATCTGTATCTGGCGCGAACCTACGCTTACGTCGCGGCGGGCAAAAACGGTCTGGCCATTGTGGACATAGAAAAACCGGACAAACCGAAGCTGGATCAGATGTTCAATGGCGACGGCAAAATCAATGACGCTCACGACGTGAAGCTGGGAATGACGGCCAATTCGCTGTTCGCTTACATCGCCGACGGCAGAAACGGTTTGCAAGTCGTGCAGATGATGTCGCCGGAAGAGAACGCCAACATTTACGGTTTTTCGCCCAAACCCACGCCGAAATGGATTGCGACGTTTCCGATGAAAGGCGAGGCGCTGGCCATTTCCAAAGGCATTGACCGCGACCGCGCAGTTGACGAATCGGGCAATCAGATTTCGGTTTTCAATCGGCGAGGCGCGCGGCCATTCAATCTGGAAGAAATGCGGAGGATGTACATCCGCGACGGCGAACTTTACACCGTCACGGATGACGTTCCGCCGCGCCCGCGTCGCCAACAACCGGCAGCCGAAACCGCAAGCTGGCGCATCAAATTGCCCGGACTGACTTCATTGTTCTGGCTGCCGATTTTTATCGGCGGAATCGTGTTGATCGGCGGACTTAGCCTCTTTCGCCGAAAAAAATAAATTCAAGTTCTGACAAGCTGGCGGCTGGTCAGATTTCTTCACTGGAGAATTCATTCGTGAAAAAAACGTTTTTGATGATTGTCCCATTCGCCCTGTTCACCTTGCTGACCGTTACTGCTGCGGCACAGGAAAAGCCAAAAATTGACAAGGCTTCCGCCACCAAGATCGTGCAGATGCTGGAAGATTCCGGCCACACTTACGGCAAATCCGCCGACAATGTCTGGGTGGTCAAATTCCGCGGCAATACGCTGGAAGACATCGCAGTCATCACCATCGGCCACGAAAACATGCTGATCCTGGTTTCCGTAATTGCCGAAAAGAAGGATTTCAAAGCCACGCCGGAATTGATGATGAAACTGTTGCGACTGAATGACGATTACGATCGGCTGAAAGTCGGCATTGATAAAGACGGTGATATGTTCGTCCGCATTGACCTGAGTTTGCGAGTCACAGATGCGGAGGAATTCAAACTCAACGTCGAACAGATTTCAGCCGCTGCGGATGAAATCGCCACGGCCATCAAACCGTTTATGGTCGCGGCTCCAACCAAAAAACCGGTCAAATAATCGGAGTTACTTTCATGAAACAACTTTCGTTCGCCCTGTTGCTCATCTTGATGTTGAGTTCGGCAGCCCTGGCTCAGGTTCGCGTTCTGCCGGGCACGGTTAAGGAAACCCGCCGGACAGACGGTTTTTTCAACCGGCTGGAAATCGAAATGCGCCTGATCGGAGATGCGCTGGATCAGGTCAAGGGGCTTCGCGTGCTGGTCACCAAAGCCGTTGACGAAACCGGCAAAAACCTGATTGAAGAAGGAAAACGAGAGAACGATTTCAGGGAACTGGATTCGGACGGGCAAAACGCGAAGGTGGACATCGAATTGAAAAATGCCGCTCGACGCGCCGAAGTCATTGCGGAAATTTCAGGCATGCTGGAAATCTTCACGCCTCAAAAAGACCCGCGCTCGATGGTTGTTCTGCCGGGAATTATGAAAACGACAGGCAAACCGCTGGTCAATGCTTCGCTCAAGGCTTCAGGTCTGGAAATCATCGTCTGGACAAAGGAAGAATACGAAGCCCGCCGAAAATCGGAAGAAGAGAGAATCAAGAAAGAGTTTGAGGAGCGCCGCAAAAAAGCCAGCAAGGAAGAGCAGGCCGAACTAGGCGATGCGCTGGCTGATGGATTGATGAAAATTTTCGGCGGCTTGTTCAGTTCCTTTACTGAAATCGGCGAAAACGGAATCGCGCTGCAAATCAACGATCCGCAATCGAAACTGATAAGCATCGAATTTGAAACCGCCGACGGCAAAGCCATCAAACGCCAGAGCCGCATGACCATGGGGTCGAAGCCGCAGACGCAAATCTATGAATTCGCGGAAAAACTGCCCGCCAACGCGCGAATCAAGGTGTATCAATTGACGCCCAGAGCCTTGACCAAAGTTCCATTCAAATTGACCAACGTGCCATTGCCTTAAACCTGGCTTTAATCGCAACCGCGCGTCAGAACGCATCTCCCAACCGCAAGAATGGGCTTGTTCATCAAGCCAATTTCTTGCAGTTGGGCGATTGCATTTTGCGCGTCGAACCATGGTTGATTCTTCGCTTCGCTGGACTTCTCGCCTGCGCTCGTAGACCATTTCGCCGCATCATTATCAGAAAAAATCATTGCTGGAGGCTGATGGAATCATGAAAAGATCGGCGCTTTTCTCAATCGTTGTCTGTTTGATCTGGGCTGGAATGTCGGCGGTTGAGATCAATTCATCAAACGCGCAGGTTCAAATGCCTGCCGAAAACAAAGGCGCTGCCGCCGCGTGGCAGGCGTTGCTCAGATTGCGTTCGACGGCGACCGTGTTGCACACAACGGCTCACCCGGACGACGAAGACGGCGCGATGCTGACCTGGCTGACTCGTCACGAAGGCATTCGCACCGGGTTGTTGTCGCTCAATCGCGGCGAAGGCGGAGCGAATCTGGTCGGGCCGGAGTTGTACGACGCGCTCGGTATTTTGCGAACCGAAGAACTGCTGGCTGCCAGCCGGTTTTATGGCGTTGATCTGATGTTCACGCGCGTAACGGATTTCGGTTTTTCCAAACGGCTGGATGAAACCATCGAACACTGGGGCAAAGACGTTGTGCTGAAAGACGTGGTGCATGCCATTCGGCTGTATCGCCCGGATGTCATCCTTTCACGATTCCACGGCAAACCGCGCGACGGGCACGGCAACCATCAGGCCGCCGGATTGCTCAGCGCCGAAGCCTTCAAGGCCGCCGCCGATCCCAACGCTTTTCCCGAACACTTCAAAGAAGGTTTGCATCCATGGCAGGTCAAAAAGCTCTATCGCAGCGTGCGCGACAACGAAGCTTCGACCGTGAAAGCGGATGTTGGGGCGTATGATCCGTTGCTTGGTCGTTCGTACCGCGAAATCGCGCGCGACGGTTTGAGCCATCAACGTTCGCAAGGCGCAGGCGCAGCGCGCATTGCGCCAGGTTCGGCAAATTCTTCGTGGCTGCTGGAAGAAAGTCTGGTCGGCAAGAACGAAAAAGAAAGCAGGATCTTTGACGGCATTGACACGACAATTGCCGGGATGGCGAAGCTGCCCGGCGCAAACAGCCTTGCTTCTGATTTAAGCCAAATCAGTTTTCAGATCGAAGCCGCCATCAACAAATTCGACGCGCGCAATCCGTGGGTTGTGGCTTCAGAACTTGCCAACGGTTTGCGGCTGACACGCGCTTTGATCGAAAAAATCAAAGCCTCCAACATCGAGGCCGTCAGCAAAGATCATTTGCTGTTTTTGCTCGGCAACAAAGAGAGAGAATTCAACGATGCGATGAACAAGGCATTGGGCCTGGTGATGGAAACGCTGGTTGATCCCGCAGCCAGAACCGAAGGGCAAGGTGGCGGTTTCGGTCAACCGCGCGAAACTTTCATCGTGGCGATTCCCGGCCAGCAGTTTTCCTTGACCACAAGCGTCGTCAATCGCAGCCCGATAAGAATTACTCGCGGCGAAACCGTCATCACTTCGCCAAAAGGTTGGGAAGTCAAAGCCAAACCGCCGGTCGGTGAACTGCCGGTCAACAATTCGACACTGAAAGCTCAGTTTGAAATCAATGTCGCCGACAACGCCGAATACTCACGACCGTATTGGTCGCGCGCCAGCGAACTGCGCGACCACATTTACCAGATCAACCAGCCGGAATTGCTGCATTTGCCGTTCGCTCCGCCAGATGTTGTTGGAGTCTTCAATTACGAAGTGGATGGCGTGCGTTTCACGCTGGCCCAACCGGCGCAAACTGTTTACGTTGACCGTCCGTGGGGAGAGCAACGCCGTTTGCTGACCGTCGCTCCGGCGATTGGCGTTGCGCTTTCGCCTCGCGTTGGCGTTGTTCCAGTCGGAGCCGCGCAAACTTCGTTCAACGTCACGGTCGCCGTGCTGAACAATGTCAAAGGCAATTCCACCGGCAAAGTCCGCCTGAAGCTTCCGACAGGTTGGACTTCCGCGCCAGCCGATCAGACGTTCAACTTCACGCACGAAGGCGAAATCAGCAATTTCAGTTTCAAGGTGTCTGTGCCGCGCGTTTCGGCGGGCGACGCCGATTTCAAGATTCAAGCCGTCGCCGAATACGCCGGGCGCGAATACACCGAAGGTTACGAAGTCATTGCTCACCGCGACAACGAACCGCGTCATCTGTACCGCCCGGCGACGATGGCCGTTCGCGGCGTGGATGTGAAAGTCGCGCCGAACTTGAGCGTTGGATACGTGATGGGCGTTGGCGATGAAATTCCGAAGTCGCTGGAACAAATCGGCGTCAAAGTCACGATGCTGGGCGCAAACGATCTGGCCAGCGGCAATTTGGATCAGTTCGACGCCGTGCTGATTGGCATTCGCGCAACGGCTGTGCGAGAGGATTTGAAAGCCTACAGCAAACGGTTGCTGGAATACGCCGAACGCGGCGGCAATCTGATTTATCAGTATCAAACGCAGGAATTCGACGCCGCGCCGTACGGGCCATATCCGTACAAGCTTGGCGCGCGCGCCGAAGAAGTGTCTGAGGAAGATTCCAAAATCACGATTCTTGATGCAGCCAATCCAATCTTCAACGCGCCAAACAAAATCACGCTGGCGGATTTTGACGGCTGGGTGGAAGAGCGAGGATCGAAATGGATGAGCAGTTGGGATGAACGTTACAAACCTCTGTTGGAATGCAATGACCGCGAACAGGCTCCTCAAAAAGGCGGATTGATGTACGCGCAATACGGCAAAGGCACGTTCGTCTATGCGGCGTATGCGTTTTATCGCCAGTTGCCCGCAGGCGTTCAGGGTGGCTACCGATTGTTCGCCAACATCATCAGTTTGAAGAAACAGCGGCTCTGAGAGCTTTTATGAAAAGACACTCCAACTTGACTGCGACGTATCAAGGCAACAGCCCGATCCCGCTCAATGGTAAACGCACCGGTAGCGACTTGGGCGGCAAATGGGAATTCAGCGGCTTTTCGGGAAACTGGGAAGCCAAGAAGAAAAAATAGGCACTAAACTAGCTGGTCAAGCAGGCAGGCCGGTGGTATCGCAAGAGATCACCGGCCTATCGATTCTGCTTTGCAATATTCGACGCTTTCTCGAAGGCGGAAAGTTGTTCAAGCATCAAAGAATCCTGCTTGGAATCATCGTCCAGATTTTTGTTGCAAGTGATTTATTTTATCCGTAATCATTTTGCGAATATGCGAGGGAGCTTTTGGAAGCAGTTTTTCAAGCTCGTCGCGGACTTTAATCAGAATCCCTTTCTGATCTCTCAGCCCATCGAAAAAGGAAATATTTTCAAGCGCCACTGTTCCTAGTTGCTGATCCAATACTGAATTGAACACTATTGGCCAACCTTCTGCATATCCAATTTGCGCTAAATAGCCAGCTAGCTGAATGCGTGCGACTTGGTCATGTAGTTTCGGCAAGCGACTAATCGCCACATCTGCCCAAGCTCTTTCCTTAAACTGGGTGAGTGAACAAGCAGCCGCTACTGCTACTGATTCTCTCTTGTCTTTAACTGCAGTATTGAGAGCTTCAACGATTTCTCTTGTTTTAGGAAATCTAGACAGCGCCAAGGCAGCACGGCCTGCAATCAATAAGTCTTCGTTTTTCAAGGCTTGAATCAGCGATGTTGGATTGAGTGCAATTCCTGAATTTACTAAAGGGGCAATCAATCGCTCATCACCTTCGCGTGGTGGACCAGGCAATTGTGCCTGGCCTTTTCCCTCAATGTAAGTTGAGTAGATCATTATTGGCCAGACTATCAGTGTCGACAAAAGCATTATTTTCATGTTATCCGCCTTCCTGAGTGTTGGTAGTGAGGCGAGATGTACATCATGCTTCGCCAATGTTTAGAGCCTGATGTGCATCCGCCTGTGGCATAAGTTTCCGGTTATGGATTAGGAATCGCATTCCGTATAGGCCCATATTGGGGATTAGAAACCCCGTGCGCATAGGCTTCGCTAGTCATGAATTCAGCAGTGTCAGCAGCGTTATGCTGATTGGTAACTGCTGTATTCCATGTGGGAGTTAGCTTGCTTACAGCCGCTACGCCGGTTGTTGTTGTGGTGTCATTGCAATCGAAGACTACAAAAACGGATGTCGCTTCAACATCGTCGCTCTCAAACAACCCCATGTAATTCAGCCAGAACGCTGTTGAGTAAAAATGATCTACATGGGCTTGTTCGTGATTTTGAGTGATGAACTGCACCCAGTAATAGTCTCTATTTGGCCCTGTCGTCGTAAGACCAGTAGTGTCCAGATCGCTACGAGCCTGAGCATGTGACTGCACTAGATTCATCCCTGGAGCCAACGGGAAAATTGGAGGGTTGCCATTGGGTAAATCTATTCGAAACGTGATTGGCTGGACTCCAAGCTTATAAGAATGAGAAACATCCCTTAAGCGAAATACCCATCGGTCGGAACTGAAATGTGGGTCTACATTAAATGTTGGCCGTGTAATGCCTTGATCTCCTATGGTTACGACCGTCAGTCCAAATGAACTCGAAGGAACCGTGGCAGTACCACCTAAACTAAAAGTTTTGGGCGCATTAATCGCGGCTGCGGGCGGTGTGGTGGCGTCAACCACATGAATCACTACGGAATCAGCCTCAGCCTCGCCGACTGTGGCGGTTACAACTGTGTTAGAGGCCGAAGAAGTGCTGACAACACGATGCAGATTGTCTGATCCTGTACTTCCTCCTGACCAGGCGATAATAGAGGGGTTAGTGCCAGGAGGGTTAAGAGTGGCAGTAATCGTCACGTTTCCTGTGTTGATTAAGGAGATATAGTGGTCCGACTTATTTACTTCCTGGGTACCAGTCGCGGTTAAAGTGACTGTCACCACATTAACATCGCCTGGTGCATAGTAAGGGAACCAGACAGGGTAACAGTCCATCCCATCATTGTTGTAGTAAACCTCCATCGTATCGGCTTCCATCTCCGATGTCCCCGCCGTCAGGCCGCCGACATTGTATTGATTGCCTGATTGATGAGCGATGGAAATCACGGACGTGTTTTCGCACCACCAGTCAACGCCGTACGGATAGCCGAACGGCCCGACGATGTTGTTGTAACAGTCCAGCCATATCCCATCAACGTAGGTCGCCGTAGAGCCGCCAGTCGGCAGGAAAAGCGTGTTTGGGCTGAGCATCAGTTCGCCGAATGAGTCAGGGCAACAGACCGGGCAGCTATAACTGCTGCTGGCTTTCTTTGACACACTGACCATCTCTCCGCGACCGATCAGGCGGACATCGTCGCTGCCGCGCAGTACGCTCCAATGGAACTGGCCGAGAGTCGCTTTGCGGGGCAGGGTTTTGCCGTCTTTGTCGGGAATCTGTTCGTCGCGGATTTTGTTCAGATCGAAGACGGCGGTTTCGCCCACAGCCAGGGTGCGCATTGGCGGCAGATATTCTCCGCCTTCATACCGGATGGTGGCGATAAAGGCGGCTGGCTGCGAGCCGATGTTGGTGATCGAAACCAGGGTCGAATAATCGTCATCCACTCGCCAGGGATAGCTGCCCGCCGCATTGCGTAACGGCCCGGAATCGCGCAGCGGCACGTCGTAATTGACGCCCGTGGTGTTGTTGGCGCTGTAGACAGCGCCGATCAGGCTACCAGGCGCGCCACCATTGATAACTTTGACGCTGACCGCCTCCAAGTCATTTCTGCCCTGGGCGGCTTTCATCAACGGATCAAGGTCAACTTCGACGATTTGCTGTGGCCTTAAGGTAATGGCCGGTAACGTGATTGGGGTTCCGGCAGCCCCGTTTCCTGCCGGGCTGAATTCAGGCGTGGCGGTGATGGGCGCGGACGAAGTGTTTTTCAACAGCATGTGTGGAGTCACGCCGGCCAACCGCAAACCGTTGGCGAAAAGGTGCTGCTGCCTGGCCGCCCTTGTGTCATAAAATCGTATGACACTGTTGAATGAGCCGTTTTTCGAGGCGACAAGCCCCGTCGGAATGACGCTGCCCGCAGTTCCGGTGGTCTGGATTGTGACGGCTGCGCCGCCTGCTCGAAAGTTCGGCGTGTATCTGATGATTTCCGTAGCGTGGGGCGGCAGGTTGACGGTTTTGCTTTGTCCATCGCCAAAGCTAACGATGGCGCTGGTGCGCGCGTCGGTGATGTTACCAAGCGCAATGATGGCCAGGCTTTGTGGTGGCGCCCACCAGATGGCTTCCTGCGCTTCGGAGCGGGCTTCCTGGGAAACAGTGAAAAACTCATCCACGCTGCCGCCGCCGTTGATGCCCGTCATCCTGAGTTGCGCCCACAGTTCACGCGTCCCTCCTGTAAAAGCGAGCGACATGCCGCCCCAATCCTGATCATTTCGATATTGTCCTGGGATAAGCTTTTTGAGATCAACGTAGCGAATTTCTACCGGCTTCAGACGCACTGAGTTGCCCACGATTGCCGTGCCGTCAAGTTTGTAGAAAGTCGGCACGACATCAACTTCCTGCGGGCTGCGCGAATTGAAGACCAGTTCGCTGCCTTCGGCTTCCGGCAGGCCAATCAGTGGCTCGTAGATGAATTGAGCCGTCCGCTCTGAACAGGATGGGCACGATGGTTTGCGGGCGCTTTTATTGTTTTGCCGCTCGCTTCTTTTTTGACTGTTCTGCTGTGCGCTGGAAGAGGATGGCGCTAAAAGCTGCGCGCTGCCTATGGCAAGAAACAGCAGAGCAGCCGTTATCAGCGCAGAATGTAAAAACGTTCTGGAAACTTGATTGTTGAGAATGGGTTGATGCAGCTTGAACTTCATACGAGTTGCTCCTTATCAGGTTGAATAAGGCCGCCTGCGGAGCTAGGATGCGCGCTGTTCACGGCAGTCCATCCTGAAGCTGCCCGCAAGAGCAGCCGAAGGTTGTGTTGCTGAAATAAGCCCTATCGCCATCGCCAAAATGACGATAGGGCTTTCGTATGGATTATTGGGCGCAAAGAGCAAACACCTATTCACCGACCCTTTTAAGAAATGGATCAAATGACAATCAGCAGGAGGGGCAAATACTGACAAGTTTCAGATTCAGGGAATTGATTTCAACAACCGTAAAAAGAGGAAATGGCAAATTGTCGCGATGGCAGTTCGCCGGGGCAAAACAGGTCTTTTTTTCAATTGTTCTTGGGTTGGCGTGGGATATTTACCCCCTCCTGATTATTCGTCAAGCTTTTTAATTTAACCGCCGCCTATTTCGTGATTTGAAGTCAGCCACCTATAATCCTGCCGCCACCCCAACATCACTTTTCAGCCTACGGAGGAAACCTGTATGCGTGCTGATCTGGCTGATTGGATCGCGCTCAACATGGTTCGTGGCATTGGCCCGCGAACTGCCAATCAATTGCTCAGCCGATTTGGATCGCCCGCCGGAGTTTTCGCGGCTTCACGGTTGGCGCTGGGAAAAGAGGGATTGAAGCCCGACACTATTCAGGAGCTTAAGGATTCTTCGATTCTGGAAAAAGCCAACGCCGAAATCGAACGCCTGGAAAAACTGGACGCCGAAGTCATCACGTTGGAAGACGACGCCTATCCGCAACTGCTGCGCGAAATTCATGATCCGCCGATTGCGCTTTATGTGCGCGGCGATTTGCGAAAAGCGATTGAACGTCCCTGTCTGGCGGTGGTCGGTTCGCGGCGTTGTTCGACTTACGGAGTCAACGTTGCCGAAAGTTTGTCGCGCGATCTGGCTTCGCATGGATTGACGATTGTTTCCGGTTTGGCGCGCGGAATTGACGCGGCGGCGCATCGCGGAGCTTTGGAATCCAACGGACAAACCATCGCCGTCGTCGGCACTGGGCTTGAAACGACTTATCCGAAAGAACACAAAAAGCTGGAAGAACAGATCATCGCCAGCGGCGCAGTCGTTTCGGAATTTCCATTGGGAACGCCGCCATTGCCGCAGAATTTCCCGTATCGCAATCGCATCTTGAGCGGATTGTGTTTCGGCGTGTTGATCGTCGAAGCTTCGGAACACAGTGGATCGCTGATTACGGCGAGGCTGGCTTACGAACAGGGCCGCGATGTTTTCGCCGTACCGGGTAACATCACTTCACAGACTTCGTTCGGCCCGAATTACCTGATCAAAGACGGCGCGAAGCTGGTGCAAATCTGGCGCGACGTGGTGGACGAATTGCCGCGCGAAGCCAAAGAACATTTGTTCGGCATAGAACGTCCGACGGCGGCGAAATCAAACGTCCAGCCAATCTTCGAAGCAGTTGATCTTTCCGATAACGAGCGGAAAGTCCTGGACATTCTTTCCTCAGACGTGCCCGCCCACATTGATCAGTTGTTGTTGTCCAGCGAACTGAGTTCATCCGATTTGATGACCGCTTTGCTCGGTCTGGAGATGAAAGATAGAATCAAGCAGCTTCCAGGCAAAAGTTTTATCAAAAGGATTTGAGAAGTTAGCGGTTCGCAGTTCACGGTTCGCAGTGAATTGCAGTTGATGTATGGCTGCGAACTGCAAACAGTGAACTGATTATGTTGGACTGGCTGAAAATATGGTTTCTGGAAATTTCCCGCCAGGTGGTCGAAGCTCCCATGTATTGGGCAGCGCCATTGATGGTCTTCGTTGGCGCGCTGGATTCATCGTTATTGTCATTGCCTGAAGTCAACGATTACATCACCGTCACGCGCGTTGCGCACAACCCGACTGAAGTTTATTATTTCCCGCTCTTTCCGGCGATTGGCTCTGTGATTGGCTGTCTGTTGCTGTATCGCATTGCACGAAGCGGCGAAAAGTTCATCTCCAAACGCTTTCATCCCAGACATCTTGATCGCGTCAAAGACTTGTATCGCAAATGGGGATTGTTTGCGCTGGTCATTCCTGCGCTGCTGCCTCCGCCGATGCCGTTCAAGATTTTTGTGGCCACAGCGGGCGCGTTGAATTATCCGCCGATGCGTTTTGCCGTGACGATTCTGATTGCACGAATGGCGCGTTATTACTTCTGGGGAATTCTGGCTTACTTTTACCAGGATCAGGTGAAGCGGATGCTGGGTTGGTTGGAAGAACATTTCTTCACCGTGCTTGGAGTCGTTGTCGGGTTGATGGCATTGATCGTGATTTCGCGATGGATGTTTGTCAAATTGAAGGGGCGGTCGCCACAGACACAGGTTTCTTATTCAGACTGAATTTTGAGTTTCCGGTTGCCGGTTTCCAGTCGAGCTTGTTTTGAACTGGAAACCGTATGACGCTGGCTGGGAACTGACAGGACTTATTCATGAAAACTTTTCTTTTGGGAATTGGCAGCGCCTTGAAATCGCTGCAAGCCACACTGTTCGGCTTGGGCGCGTTGGGCGTGCTGGCGATTGGTTTTATTGACGCTGCTTCCATTCCGCTGCCGGGCGGCCCTGATGTAGTTGTGATGGCGTTGTCGCACGCCAATCATTCGCTGATGCCGCTGTATGTTCTGGCCGCAGTGATTGGTTCGACTGCCGGTTCGCTGGTTCTGTATTTCGCTGCGCGCAAAGGCGGCGAAAAAGTGCTGAAAAAATTCAGCCCGGAAAAACGCGCGCGCGTTCAAGACCTGCTCGACCGATACGACATTCTGGCTATGCTGCTGGCTTCGGTCTTGCCGCCGCCGTTTCCGTTCAAATTGTTCGTCTTGAGCGCAGGTGCATTCAAAATGCAGTTGTGGCGATTCATCGCCGCGCTGGTGGCCGGGCGCGGATTCCGCTTTCTGCTGGAAGGCTGGCTGGCGGTGAGATACGGCGAACAGGCGACTGATATTTTCAAAAATCATTATCCGAAAATCGGGCTGGGCGTGGCTGCCGCCATCATAGTGATTTACCTGTTCAACAATCTGCTTCGCCGTCGGCGCGAAGCCACGAGCTAGAATCCACACCATTCATCTCATTTGCTGGGGGAATCAATGGCCAAACAACCTGTCTACGATGCAATTGTCGTCGGTTCAGGCGCAACCGGCGGCTGGGCGGCGAAAGAACTGACTGAAAAAGGCCTGCGCGTCATCATGCTCGAAGCCGGACGCAAGCTCGATCCGGCCAAAGATTACAAGATGCTGGCCTTTCCGTACGACGTGAAATATCGCGGCGTAGTTCCGCAAACGACGCTTTACAAAGACCGCCAGCCGATTCAATCGAAATGTTACGCCTGCGACGAATACGGCCATCACTTCTTCGTGGACGACAAGGACAATCCCTACACCACGCCTGATGACAAACCGTTCGACTGGATTCGCGGACGCCAGGTCGGCGGTCGCACGTTGATGTGGGGACGCCAGTCGTACCGTTTGAGCGATTACGAATTCAAAGCCGCCAGCCGCGACGGTTTCGGCGAAGATTGGCCGATCAGCCACGCCGAACTTGCGCCTTATTACGAGCGAGTCGAACGTTTCGCAGGCATAAGCGGGTCGAAAGAAAACCTGCCGCAACTTCCCGATTCGGTCTTTCTGCCGCCGATGGCCTTGACCTGCGGCGAACAATTGTTGAAAAAGGCCGTCGAAGCCCGTTGGAAGGAACGCAAAGTCATCATCGGTCGTGTTGCCATGCTGACGCAAAACCACAATGGCCGCGCGGCCTGTCATTACTGCGGCCACTGCGAACGCGGTTGCGACACCAAATCCTATTTCAGCACTCCGGCTTCGACGCTTCCGGCAGCAATGGCTACTGGCAAATTGACGCTTCGCCCGGACGCTGTTGCCAGCCACATCATCGTTGACCCTGCAACCGGCAAAGCCAAAGGCGTTGCCTTCGTGGATCGCCTGACGAAAAAAGCGCACGAAGTGTTTGGCAAAGTCGTCGTCGTTTGTGCGTCCACGATTGAATCCACGCGGTTGCTGTTGAACTCGGCTTCGCGCCAACATCCGAACGGGTTGGGCAATTCGTCGGACGCGCTTGGCCGTTACCTGATGGATCACACTTACTCCGTCAGTTTGGGCGGCACGGTTCCTTCGGTCGCCAAATATCCATACGTTCACGAAGACGGACGCAACAACGGCGCTTACATTCCCAAATACCGAAACGTGTGGGACAAACATCCGAAATTCATTCGCGGCTACGGCATTCAAGCCAGTTCGCAGCGAACTATTTTGCCAACTCATTTGCAGCGCATTCCCGGTTTGGGCGATCAACTGAAAAAGATGATCCGCGAAACGCCCGACGCGCCGAATTTCTGGATCGGAGCGTTCGGCGAAATGTTGCCGCGCAGAGAAAACCGCGTGACGATCAACAAAAACGTCAAAGACGCCTGGGGCGTTCCCGTCGCTCACATCGAATGCACGCACAGCGACAACGAACGCGAAATGGCCAAAGACCAGATCGAAACCATGCGCGAAATGGTCACCGAGGCCGGTTGGAATATCGAATGGGAAAATCCCACGCTCTCGCCTCCGGGTTTGTGCATTCACGAAGTCGGCACGGCTCGCATGGGCAATGACCCGAAAACTTCCGTGCTGAACAAATTCAATCAATGCTGGGACGCGAAAAACGTCTTTGTCACAGACGGCTCGTGTTTTGTTTCGATGGGTTACCAGAACCCGACCCTGACGATGATGGCAATAACAGTTCGTGCCTGCGATTATATTTATGATGAATATAAAAAAGGCAATTTATAAAACTTCAGTGCGCATCACCTTCACAACCAACAATCAACGAAAAGGAGCAAATTATGTCAGTAGCTAAAACAACTGAAATCATCGCGTCTTCAAAAAAGAGTTTCGAAGATGCTATTGAAATTGGAATTTCTCGCGCCTGCAAAACACTGGATGAAGTGCAAGGTGCCTGGGTTCAAGACCAAAAAGTGACAATCGAAAACAACAAGATTTCCGAATATCGCGTCACTCTGAAAATCACATTCGTCTTAAAGGATTAATGACCACCCCTGATAACGAAAGAGCGAATCCGCCAGCTTGGCAGTGGTTTGCTCTTTCGTTCCTTTCCATTACTCATGAAACCAATCGTACAAATCTCACTCGACCTGACCGACATCAAAGAAGCAATCGAAACCGCCCGCATCGCCGTTGAAGCGGGCGTTGACTGGCTGGAAGCCGGAACGCCGCTGATTTTGGCTGAAGGGCTGCACGGCGTTCGCGCTCTGCGCGCCGAATTTCCCAACCACCCCATCATCGCCGACTTGAAAACCATGGACGGCGGATACCTGGAAGCCGAAATGATGGCCAAAGCCGGCGCAACGCACGTTGTCGTGATGGCGCGCGCGCACGCCGAAACCATCAAATGCGTCGTCAAAGCCGGACGCGATTTCGGCGCCAAGGTGATGGGCGACAACATGGTCTGCGAAGACAAAGCCGCCGCCTCGAAATGGATGGAAGATCTGGGCGTGGATTACATCGTGCATCACACGGGCTTTGACGAACGCAACGGCATTTTCGCCGACACCGGCCACATGCTCAGCCCGCTGGACGACCTGAAAGCCGTCGTCGAAGCCGTGACCATCCCCGTCCAGGCGGTCGGCGGACTTTCCATCGAACAAGCCATCAGCATGCCCAAACATGGCGCTCCGCTGGTGGTGATCGGCGCTCCGCTGGCAATTGACGCCCATTCATTCAGCACAACCAGCGGCGACCTGAAAGGAATCTTGAGCGAAATCGTAAGGAGAATCAGACTATGAGCAATTCCATGACAGCGGTCGTGCAATACGACCTGAAACCCGGTTCGGTCGAAGTCCGCGAAGTGGCCGTTCCCGAAATCGGCGAAGACGAAGTTCTGCTGGCCGTCGGCGCGGTCAGCGTGTGTGGCAGCGATGTCCATCAGTATCACGCTTCGCAAAGCTGGCCGGTCAACGTGCCAGTCATTCTCGGCCACGAATTCGGCGGCGTAGTCGCCAAAGCAGGCAAGCGCGTCAAAACCATCAAAGAAGGCGACCGCGTCGTTTCCGAAACTGCGTCGTACATTTGCGGCCAGTGCATGTTGTGTCGCACGGGCGCTTACAACCTATGCCCGCAACGCAAAGGATTCGGTTACGGCATCAACGGTGCGATGGCCGGATTCGTCCGTGTGCCCGAACGCACGCTGCACCATATCCCGGACAGTTTGCCGTTTGAAAAAGCCGCGCTGACCGAACCGTGCTGCGTCGGTTACAACTGCGTCATCGAAAAGAGCAAGGTCAAACCGGGTGACACGGTTGTGGTGCTGGGGCCGGGGCCGATTGGTTTGTTGTGTGCGGAAATGGCTCGGCTGGCGGGCGCAGGCAATCTGATCGTTGCCGGTATGCCGAACGACGCTTCACGTCTGAAAGCGGCGAAAGAACTTGGCGCAACGCACGCCGTCAATTTGCAGGAAACCGATTTGAAAGACCTGGTGATGAGTTTAGGCGATGGACTCGGCGCGCATCTGGTGGTGGATGCTGCCGGAGCTTCGGCGGCGTTGAAAACCGCGATGGAAATCGTTCGTCCGGCGGGACAAATCACCAAAGTCGGTTGGGGGCCGCAACCGCTCGGCTTTTCGCTTGATCCGCTGGTGCAGAAAGCCGTCACGTTGCAAGGCAGTTTCAGCCACACCTTTCAGAATTGGGAGATGGTGGTTTCGATGCTGGCTTCCGGGCAGATCAATCTGAAGCCAATCATCAGCCGCGTAGCCTATCTGGAAGACTGGAAAGATTGTTTTGACGGCATGCACGACGGCAAATACGTCAAAGCCGTTTTGCAGCCAAAGGCTTGATGCCAATCAACCAAAGCGGCATCAATCGCCAGATGCCGCTTTGGTTGTGCGTTTGCTTTTTGTGGCTTTGGTCGTTTTGGCCGCTTTCGTTGGTTTGGAGGCGGCCTTTTCCACTACTTCAGCCTGAACGCCATTGACCAACTTGAATCCGCAGGCTTCATCGGAACAGTACCGAGTCGTCTCTTCTTTTTTGGCGTTATATTTTTCCAGTGTGAACGGTTTGTTGCACTGCGGACAGGCTTCGGCAATCGGTTTGTCCCATAACACTGCGTCGCATTTCGGATATTCCGAACAGCCGTAAAAGACTTTGCCGCGTTTGGATTTTTTGACGACGATTTCGCCTTTGCAGCCCGCGTTCGGACACGGAACGCCTGTGGTTTCGCGTTTGATGTATTTGCAGGTCGGATATGTCGAACAAGCCGTGAATTCGCCGTATGGCCCCTGCCTGATGGCGAGTTGCGAATCGCAAACCGGGCAGCGTTCGTCCAGCATTACCGGGGCAGCGGCAACCGCGCCGGACTTGGTGATCTTTCGCGTGGTTTTGCAATCGGGATAGCCCGTGCAAGCCAGGAACGCGCCAAAGCGACCTTTCTTCAACGCCATTGGTCGCCCGCAGTTTTCGCAGGTTTCGTTGGCGTAAGGATTTTCCGTGTCGGCGCTGACTTCGCCGTTGCCATTGACGGCGGGCGGTTTGGCCAGTTCGCGCGTGCTTTTGCATTCCGGGTAATTCGTGCAGGCCAGAAACTGCCCAAAACGGCCAAACTTGATTGCCATCTTCGATCCGCATTTGTCGCAGACTTCGTCGGTGATGATCTCCTGCCGTTTGACGTCGCGCATGTGTTCCTGCGCGGATTTCAAATCCACAGTGAACTTGTCGTAAAACCCGTGCAGCGCCTGCGTCCATTTCAGCTTGCCGTCTTCCACTTCATCAAGCTGGGCTTCCATCTGCGCGGTGTATTCGACGGCGAACAGATCGGTGAAGCTTTCGATCAGCAAGTCGTTGACGATAGTTCCGAGTTCCGTCGGGTGGAATTTATTTTCCGTCTTTTGGACGTACTCACGATCCTGAATCACAGACATGATCGAAGCGTAAGTCGAAGGCCGCCCAATTCCCTTTTCTTCCAGCGCCTTGACCAGCGTGGCTTCGGTGTAACGCGGAGGCGGGTCAGTGAAATGCTGGTTCGGCGTCAACGAGTTCAAAGTCAGGTTTTCGCCTTTTTCAACCTTTGGCAACTTGGCGGCGCGTTCTTCGTCTTCTTCGTCTTTTTCGTCTTTGCCTTCTTCGTAAACTGCCAGAAAGCCATCGAATTTGAGAACCGATCCTGTCGCGCGAAACGTGTATTTTTCGCCAGCCGAAATATCAATCGTCGTTTGGTCGAAGATCGCAGGCATCATTTGTGAAGCGACAAAACGCTGCCAGATCAGTCGGTAAAGCGCCAGTTCGTCTTTTTCCAGATAAGCGGCGACCTTGTCGGGCGAGCGGTCGGCTGAAGTCGGACGAATGGCTTCGTGCGCATCCTGTGCGTCTTTTTTCGATCTGTAAAAAATCGGTTTTTCCGGCAAATAGTTCGCGCCGAATTTTTCGCCGATGAAATCTCGGACTTCGGCGAGCGCGCTGTCGGCCACGCGCGTCGAATCGGTTCGCATGTAGGTAATCAATCCGACTGTGCCTTCGCTGCCTATGTCTTTTCCTTCATACAGCTTTTGCGCGATCTGCATCGTGCGTTTGGCAGAGAAATAAAGTTTACGCGAGGCTTCCTGTTGCAGTTTGGAGGTAATGAAGGGCGGAACCGGATTGCGTTTGCGTTCTTTGGTCGCAACTTCGCTGACAATGTATTTCGCGCCGCCAAGTTCGTCGAGAATGCCTTTGGCCGTCGTTTCGTCCTTGATGTGGAATTCGTTCTTTTTGACGCCGTCGTCAAAGCCGGACGTTTTGACCGTCAGCGCGTCAACTTTATAAAGCCGCGCGTCGAAATTCGGCGGCAGTTGCGCGGCCAGATTGGCGATGATTGACCAGTATTCGGTTTTGACGAAGGCCTGAATTTCGCGTTCGCGTTCAACGACCAGCCGAACCGCTACGGTTTGCACGCGACCGGCAGACAATCCGCGACGAACCTTGTCCCACAACAACGGGCTGACTTTGTATCCGACCAGACGATCCAGCACGCGGCGCGCCTGTTGCGCATCCACCAGATCATTGTTGATTTCTCCGGCGTGGTTGAAAGCTTCCTTGACCGCGTTCTTGGTGATTTCGTTGAACATGACGCGGAAGACAGGCTTCTTTGACTGCCCGCGCCCGCTTTTGACGATTTCGGCCAGATGATAACCGATGGCTTCGCCTTCGCGATCAGGGTCGGTTGCGATGAAGACTTGCTCGGCTTCTTTGGCGGCGGCGGTGATTTCCTTGACCACCTTTTCCTTGCCGGGCATGACTTCATACGTCGGTTCGAAGTCGTTTTCGACATCAACGCCCAGCCCTTTTTTCGGCAAATCTTTGACGTGGCCGACCGAAGCCAGAACTTTGAAATCTTTACCCAGATATTTATTGATTGTTTTCGCCTTCGACGGCGATTCGACGATAACTAATGATTTGGACATAATGATGATTCCGGTTGCGTTAATTGGCCGATGACAGTTGAGCGGAAAGCTTCACCAGCCGTCGCAAAGGCGCAATCAAATAGCACGAACGCAGCGAATAGTTCAAGCCGCGTCAAATCAAGCCAATTCGCGCGAGCGCCAAATGATAGGAATTTCCAGGCAGAATCTGGTCGGGCAATTACAGGCTTTGGAGAAATACCAGCAGGCTGAGACCGGCAATAAGGGTTGTCAGCAGAAAGACAAAACTTCTTCGTTGAGCCTGAACGGTTCTGGCGCTTTTGTACTGAAAGGCCGTCGTGGCTGCGCCGGCAATCAATGCCAGCGCCCGGACAATCGGCTCACAAAACCACAGCGCCAGCCCCGCCGGAACTCCGACAATCACCGCCGTCACCAGCATCCAGCTCCAGGAATTGAGCGCCGATTCGCGCTCGTCTTCCTCTATTTCCATCCGGCGACGAAGTTCGTATTCGATCTGCGCGGGTTTACGCGAAGTGATGTCGTGCAGGTAGGTCAGTTGATCGTTCTGGCGCTCTCTTCTTGGCTGCATCTTTTCGTCGTCAGGCATAAACCGTCCAAGTTACTCGTCGTCGTAATCATCGGCGGCGTCGAGCGCGTCGCCAAGCGAGAAGACGCCTTCGTACAACGCCTTGCCGACGATGACGCTGTCCACGCCGAATTGTTCGATTTCTTTCAGCGCGTAAATGTCATCCAGCGAAGCGACTCCGCCAGAAGCGGTGACGTGCAATCCGCTGGCTTCAGCGATTTCGCGCGTGGCTTCGATGTTCAGGCCGGTCAGCATGCCGTCGCGGGCTATGTCGGTATAGACAATTCGCTCTACGCCTTTTTCGGCGACCTTCAAGGCCAGATCAACGGCTTTGATGTTCGACATCTTTTCCCAGCCGCGCAACGCGACAATACCGTCGCGGGCGTCAATGCCGACGACGATGGTCGAGCCGAATTCATCAACGATGTGTTCCAGCAACACGGGATTTTCAATCGCCGTCGTGCCAATGACGATGCGCGTGACTCCCATGTCATCCAGACGATGCACGTCTTCTTTCGACCGCACGCCGCCGCCGAACTGAACCGGAATGTTCACCTCGTAAAGGATGCTTTCAAGCGCCTTCAGATTCGCGGCGTCGTTTTTGCCGAGTGCGGCGTCCAGGTTGACGATATGCAGCATCTCTGCGCCTTCGTCGTACCACCGTTTAGCCATCACGACAGGGTTTTCGGAATAGACGGTTTCAGCGGAAGCTTGTCCTTGCGTTAGCCGAACGCAGCGCCCGCCACGTAAATCAATGGCTGGGATGATAATCATGCGGGTGTGTTGCCAATGTGAGAGCTGAAAGGTTTTGCATGCTCACAAACCATTTGTCGTTGACCCGGAAACCACTGTCCATTGGGACTAAGGAGTTTCAAGGTAGTTTTGTTCAAAGTTGAAATTGGATTGAATGCCAACCGAAAGCGCCGACACCGCGACAAATACTACTCAATTTGGCATTTCAGGCAAGCTTTTTGTGGATTTAACGCAAAGCTTTTGCCAATCGCTTGATCCCTTCGGAAATTCGCCGCTCGCTCAACCCGCCGTATCCGAAAACAAATTCACCAGAATGGGCTTCGCGCAGGTAATAAATGTCGGCGTTCAACACACCTACTCCGGCATCCGCCGCGCGGCTGACGACTTCTTCGTCGCTGAAATTCGTTCGCAATCGCGCCATCAAATGCAGACCGGCATTTTCGCCCAGAACTTCGACACGGTCTTCGAAATGCAGATTCAGTGCGCGAATCAATGCTCGCCGTCGTTTGTCGTAAAGGGTTCGCATTCTCCGGAGATGACGTTCCAGGTGGCCTTCGTTGAGAAAATCGGCCAGCGCCAGTTGTTCCAGCGTGGGGGTTTGGCGGTCGGCAATCCAGCGCGCGCGAGTGAACACGCGCGCCAGCGATTCCGGGACTACCATGTATCCGATGCGCAAAGACGGAAACAGCACTTTGGAAAACGTGCCGACATAAATCACGTTGTTGCCATCGGACAAACCTTGCAACGCAGGAATCGGGCGGCTGCCGAAACGGAACTCGCTGTCGTAATCGTCTTCGATGATGACTGCGCCGCGCCGTTCCGCCCATTGCAACAATTCCAGGCGTCGCTGCAATGGCAGAATCGCTCCGGTCGGAAACTGATGCGAAGGAGTGACGTAAACCAGCTTTGCCCGCGCAGCCGCTTTCGAGTCCATGGCTTCGACAACTATTCCGCTTTCATCCACAGGAATCGGAATCAGTTTGGCCCCTTGCGCCCAAAAGGCTCGGCGAGCGCCCAGATAGCCGGGATTTTCAACGGCCACCGTGTCGCCGCGTTCAATCAGAATTTTCGTCACCAGATCAATCGCCTGCTGAGACCCATTGATGATGATGATCTGATCCACCGAACAGCGAACCGCGCGCGAACGTCCAAGATAGCTGCAAATGGCCGCTCGCAGTTGTGGATCGCCCTGCATTTCCGGCGCGTAATCCAGCAGGCGAGCGCTGGCCGTTCGACAATGTCGCAACAACAATCGCCGCCATTCGGCCATGGGAAACTCTTCCAACGCAGGTCGGCCGGTTTTGAAACTGATGGGCAAATCAGGATCAACGCCTTCCAGCGGCTTTGAATCGTCAAGATATTCGCCGTAAGCAGACAATTTGATACCGCCAGCCTTTGAACCGTTGAGCGCAAAGCTGACCGTTTGCGGTTGGTTGACTGGAACGGTTCGCAGCAAATCATCCGGCAACTGAACGCAAACCCGTGTGCCGGAACCGATGACGGCTTCCAGATAACCTTCGGCAATGAGTTGTTCATACCCAAGAGTCACCGTCGCGCGAGACACCCCCAGCGAATTGGCCAATGCCCGCGTCGAAGGCAAACGTTCGCCCGGTTTCAAACGATACGTCAGGATCGCGCGCCGCAACTCTTCGTAAAGTTGGCGGTGCAGCGGTTCGGACAGGCGATTGTCCAGTGTGATTGCCAGTTCCATAAGTGGACTGGTATCTCAACATAAAATTGGCTCTTGGACAAGTCCACTTTTCTGGCGTATTTTGCCCGCCGACATGGAGCAATTTACTCAAACAGCAAAAACAACTCTCAAACGATTGCCGCAGCGCGGCGAATTCGACCGCGAAGCCGTTTATCGGATTTTGGACGAAGCTCTGGTTTGTCACGTTGGTTTCGTCGTTGACGGTCAACCTTTCGTCATTCCGACCAGCTATGGGCGCATCGGCGACACGCTCTACATTCACGGTTCGGCGGCCAGCCGAATGATGCGCAGTTTGAGCGGCAAGATTCCGGTATGCGTCACCGTCACCTTGATTGACGGGTTGGTATTGGCGCGGTCGGCATTTCATCACTCGGTCAATTACCGCTCAGTGGTCGTTTTCGGGCAGGCTGAACTGGTCGAAGACGAACCTGGCAAGATGGCGGCGTTGGCAGCCATCACTGAGCACATCGTTCCTGGGCGATGGGCGGAAGTCCGCTCACCAAACGCCCAGGAACTGAAGGCGACGACCGTGTTGGCTGTTCCGCTGGAAGAAGTTTCAGCAAAAGTCCGCACAGGCGACCCCAAAGACGACGATGAAGACATGGCTATCCCGGTTTGGGCAGGCCAATTGCCGCTGACCTTAATTCCCGGTTCACCGATCAACGATTCGTTGCTGACGCCGGGCATTGAATTGCCGGATTACATTCGCCATTACAACCGCGCCTGACCGACAAAGGAGGAACATGAATCAAACGGAAAGACAGGAACTTATCGAACGATACGCCGACGGATACAACGAAGTCGTGCGCGCGCTGGAAGGTTTTCCAACCGACAAGCTGACAGCGCGCCCAATTCCCGGCAAATGGAGCGCAGCAGAAATCATTCACCATCTGGCCGACAGCGAAATGACCAGCGCCATTCGATTGCGACGGTTGCTGACCGAAGACAATCCCATGATTTACGGTTATGACCAGGATTTGTACGCGACCCAGTTTCGATACAACGAGCGCGACATTGTTCCAGCGCTGGAAGCTTTTCGCGCAGCGCGAGCGACAACGGTTCAATTGCTTGAGCGTATGAGCGACGCTGATTGGCAGCGCAAAGCCACGCACAGCGAAAGCGGCGAATACGGCACGGAAATCTGGCTGAAGAATTACGCCGCGCACGCTCACGATCACGCCGTGCAAATTCGACGATTGCGCGAAACAATGTAATCAGGGATCAAACAGGAGAAAATAAAATGACCAAACCGCAAAAAACCGAATACGCGCCTTATTACGAAAAATATGTTTCGCTGGTCCCTGACGGAAACATCGTGAACACCTTGACCAAACAGTTGAACGACACGCTGGCCGCCTGGCGAGCCGTCCCTGCTGACAAGGCCGAGCATCGGTATGCGCCCGGCAAATGGTCAACCAAAGAAATGATGGGACACGTGATTGATACCGAACGAATCATGGCTTATCGAGCATTGCGAATCGCGCGCGGCGACAAAACCGCTCTGCCCGGATTCGAGCAGGACGATTTCATCGCCAACACCGATTGGTCCTCGCGAACCATTGCTGACCTGGCTGACGAATTTGAAGCCGTTCGCAAATCCAACCTGCATCTGTTTGGGCATTTGACCGATTCAGCGTGGCAACAAGTCGGCACGGCCAGCGACAATCCGATCAGCGTCCGCGCGCTGGCGTACATCATCGCCGGCCATGAGCTGTATCATCAGGAAATTTTGCGAGATCGGTATCTGGCTTGAGTCGTAGAGTGTAGCAAGCTGCCAGCTTGCTACACTACATTTCGGCAAAATTTTTCAACAGCTTCAACCCGGCGGTCTGGCTTTTTTCAGGATGGAACTGGACGCCGACGATGTTGGCTCGTCCACAGATCGAAGCGTATCGCATGCCGTAATCCGTTTCTCCCAGCACGCAGTCTGGATCATCAGATTCGACATAAAACGAATGCACGAAATAAAAAAACGTCTGGCTGGGCAAGTCAGTAAAAACCTTATGGTCGCGTTTGAATTCGACTTGGTTCCAGCCGATGTGCGGCACGCGCAGCTTTTCAGGGAATTTCACCACCCGACCGGGCATCAATCCCAAACCTTTGTGAACGCCGAACTCATGACCTTCGTCAAACATCATTTGCAATCCAACACACAACCCAATAATCGGCTTCCCTGCTCCGGCAGCTTCCAGAACCAGTTCATCAAATCCCCTCGCCTTCAGCCCATCCATGCACGCCTTGAACGCGCCAACGCCCGGCAGCACAAGCTTGTCCGCCACGCGCAATGCCGTCTCGTCACTGGTAACGATGGCTTCGATGCCTTGCGAGGTGAAGGCTTTTTCAACGCTCCGCAAATTACCAACGCCGTAATCAATAATTGCGATTTTCATATCACGCCTTTGGTAGACATCACTCCCTGAATTCGATCATCCAGCCGGACGGCTTGCGACAAAGCGCGTGTCGCAGCTTTGAAGACAGCTTCGATGATGTGATGCTGATTGCGTCCGTACAGGACTTCGATGTGCAGATTGCAGCGGCAATGTTCGGCGAACGAATGCCAGAAATGTTCGGCCAGTTCGACCGAAAAAGTGCCGACTTTGTCGCGCGTGTTTTCGACTCGGTAAATCAGAAAGTACCGCCCGGACAAATCCACCACCGCGCGCGCCAGGGTTTCATCCATCGGCACATAAGCGTGGCCGTAACGAACAATTCCCATCTTGTCGCCCAGCGCCTGTGCAAACGCCTGCCCCAGACAGATGGCTATGTCTTCGACCGTGTGATGATCGTCAATCTGCAAATCGCCTTTGCAGGTCAATTCCAGATCGAACAGCCCGTGCCGCGCAAACAAATCAAGCATGTGATCCAGAAACGGAACGCCTGTGCTGACGGCGCTTTTGCCCGCTCCATCCAGATTCAGCTTCAGATGAATATCGGTTTCTTTGGTCGTGCGTTTGATTTCAGCTTGGCGATTCATCGTTGTGCAAAAATCTCCTTCAGCGCGGCAATCAGCTTGTCGTTTTCTTCAGGCGTGCCAACGCTGATGCGGACGTAATTTTCCAGCATAGGGGCGCTGCTGACGTTGCGGATCAGGATGCCGCGCGCGTGCAAGGCTTCGAACAATTCTTTTGGCGGAATCGCCGTCTTGACGCAGAAGAAATTCGCCGCTGAGGCCACAGGGATTAATTGCCCGTCAAACTGTTGTAGTTCGGCAAACAGCCGGTCGTGCTCCTGTTTCATTTGTTCAACCAGCGGTTGCAGCAAGTGCATGTTTTCCAGCGCCACTTCCGCCGCCGTCATCGAAAAGAAATTCAAACTGTACGGCATCTTCGCCTTGTTGAATTCGCGGATCAGCTCCGGCGCGGCCAGACAATAACCAACGCGCAATCCGCCCATCGCCATCGCCTTTGAAAAAGTGCGCAGGATGACCAGGTTTTTGTATTCACCGAGCAGCGGAATGAAATCTTCGCTGCCAAATTCCAGGTAAGCTTGATCTACGACGATGATCGCGTCGCTGTTGCGGCAAAGCAGCGCCAGATCGCGCGGCGAAATTGTGCAACCCGTTGGATTGTTCGGCGAACAGATGATCGCCATCTCGGCTTTGCTAGAAACCAGTTTGCTGGCCAGTCGGGGAATGTTGAACGTCAGGTCGTCGTTGAGCGGAACAGAAATGACTTCGCCGCCCGCGACTTGAATCACCTGCCGATACACGGAAAATGTCGGTTCGGGCAGGACGATTTTGACGCCTTTCTCGACAATGGAATTGACGACGGATTGAATCATCTCGTTCGATCCATTGCCCGCCATCACGCCATCGGCTTTCCAGCCGACGTGAGCCGCCAGCTTTTCCAACAATCGCGTCGGAATGAATTCCGGGTACCGCGCCCAATCGTGTTCGCTGGCTCGGCGCAAGACCTCGTCTTTGATCGTCGCAGGCATTCCGAACGGATTTTCGTTCTGGTTGATCTTGATCGGCGCTTCCAGCGGGTCGAGCGTGTAGGCTTTGATCGCGCGAACGTTTTCTTTGATCCTGTCCAATGGGGAAGACATACAAATTACTCGTAGCGAATGGTGGCCGCGCGGGCGTGGGCGTCGAAGCCTTCGGCCAAGGCCAGCCGTTCTATCGAAGCGGCAGTCCGCATCAATTCTTCTTTGGTGTAGCGAATGACGCTGGTGCGTTTCAGGAAGTCATACACGCCCAGCGCCGACGAAAAGCGCGCCGTGCCTCCGGTGGGCAATACGTGATTGGTTCCGGCGAAATAATCACCGACCGATTCCGGCGAATACGAACCGACAAAAATCGCTCCGGCGTTGATGATCTTTTCGGTGACGGTTTCGGCGTTTTCGGTCATGACTTCGACGTGTTCCGGCGCCAGCCGATTGACCAGTTCGCAGGCGTCATCCAGCGAATCCACAATGATCAACGCCCCATAATCCGCCAACGAACGTTCGACGATTCCCCGTCGCGACAGCAAAGCCGTTTGATGAACCAGTTCGGCAGAAACGGCTTCGGCAAGTCGAACGCTGGTGGTGACCAGAATCGCGGCGGCATCATCGGAATGTTCAGCTTGCGAAAGCATGTCGGCGGCGACGAAATCCGCGCGCGCAGTGTCGTCTGCGACAACGACGATTTCGCTCGGCCCGGCGATGGAGTCAATATCCACCGCACCGTACACCAGTTTTTTGGCCGCCGCGACGTATTGATTGCCGGGACCTACGATTTTGTCCACGCGCGGAATCGTTTCGGTTCCGCAAGCCAGCGCCGCGACGGCTTGCGCGCCGCCGACCAGGTACACTTCAAACAGCCCCAGTTCTTTCAGCACGGCGGCAATGACCGGATTTTGCGCAAACTGTGCAGGAGGAGTGACAACGACTATGCGTTCGACCCCGGCCACCTGAGCCGGAATCGCGTTCATCATCACCGTCGAAGGGTAAGCCGCGCTGCCTCCGGGAACGTACAACCCAACGATTTGCAGCGGGCGAATACGTTGCCCCAACCGCACGCCATTCGCCATTTCGACAGACCAGTCTTTGGCCAGTTGCCGTTCGTGGTAATACCGGATGTTGGAAATGGCTTCGCGCATGGCGGCTATCAATTCCGCGTCCACGCGCTCCGCCAGTTCTTCGATCCGTTCTCGCTCCACACGCATGGTTTGCGCCGACAGCACGACGTTGTCATATCGCTGTGTGCATTCCACGACGGCGTCGTCTCCGCGCAAGGTCACGTCACGAATGATCGCTTCGGTGCGCCGCATGATTTCGTTGTTCAAGCCGACATTGCGGCTCAGAATGCGTTGCAGCTTTTCGCTCTCTTCTAGGCGGTTAATATCCAGTTTGATGATTTCGATCATAAATTTAAGGCTTCAGTCAGCTTGACAATCAACTCCCCGACGGCGATTCGTTTCAAATGGAAGCTGGCGCGGTTGACAACCAATCGCGCAGTGGATTCAGTGATGACTTCGATCACGTCCAATCCGTTTTCTTTCAGCGTGCGTCCGGTTTCCACCAAATCCACGATGCGATCCGACAATCCAATCAGCGGAGCCAGTTCGACCGAACCCGACAGCGGAATGACTTCGATGGGAACGCCTTTTTGCTGAAAGTATTCCGACGCAATGCGCTGATATTTTGTGGCCACGCGAACCGTCGCCAGCAGGTTGTAATCCTGCCCCATCAGTTCGCGTTTGCCCGCAACGGCGATTCGGCAATGCCCGAATTTCAAATCCAGAGGTTCGTGAACGTCGGCTTGCGATTCCAACAATACGTCTCGTCCGCAAATACCAGCGTCTGCCACTCCATATTCAACGTAAGTCGGCACATCGCCGGGTTTGACCAGAATGAACGCGTATTTTTGATCTGCGGAATGGATGATGAGCTTGCGTGATTTCAGTTCGCTTTCTTCGACAACGATTCCGGCGCGAGCAAACAGCGCCAGCGCATCGTCCTGCATGCGACCTTTTGAAAGCGCGATTGTCAGTTGGTTATTGGGCACTGATTTTTACCTGTTTCTGTTGCTGACGAAGCTCGCGCGCTTGGCGAAACGCGGCGGCCAGATCGCCATTGACTGAAATCGCCTGCGGAACTTCGCCGCCGGTTTCCTTCGCCTGAACTTGCCTGGCAATCGCAGCAACCAATCCATCCAATGCAAAGGAAAATCCTACTGCCGGTTCTGGTTTGCCGAAGTTGGCAATCAGATTGTCATAACGACCGCCGCTGCCAATTTCGACGCCCAAGCCCGGCGCAAACACTTTGAACACCAAACCCGTGTAATACTCCTGCACGCCTGTGTCGCCCAAATCCACATCAAAATTTTCGCCAAGTCCCAACGCCGTCAATGCCGAATAAATCTGCGCCAGATGTTCCACCGCCGCGCGCGATTTTTCGTTTATCAAAACTTGCCGCGCGCGTTGGATGGCGTCTTCTTTTCCGGCAATCTGCGTCAAGCGGCAAAAATCATCGCGGCGACGTTGCTCAATCTGCGGAGCGACCGTTTGCAGAAATTCGGCCAGCGCCAGACTGTTGCGGCGATCAATCAATTCGCGCAGTTGCGCCCGCCCGGCAGTGTCCAGCTTCAGAAAATCCGCCACGCCGCTGAAAAAATCCACGTGCGACAACGCAATGCGAAACTCCGTCAAGCCCAAAGTGGTCAGAACTTCTGCCGCCATCAGCAGGACTTCCAGATCGGCAACGATGTCCGGTTCGCCAATATGCTCCACGCCAAGCTGGTGAAATTCGCGCGCCGCATGTTCCGCCGGGTTGTCATACCGAAAGACTTCGCCGGAATAACAGAGCCGAATCGGACGTTCGCGCTTCAAAAACCGAGTAGCCACCGTCCGCGCCACCAGCGAAGTCAACTCCGGTCGCAAAGCCAGCAAAGCTCCATCGCGGTCAACAAAACGATACGTCGCTTCAGCCTTTTCCGCGCCCATCCCGCGCGCAAACAGATCGTGATAATCGAAGATCGGCAGAATGATTTCGTCATACGACCACCCGGCAAACACGCGCATCGCGCGCGCTTCCACCGAACGCCGCAAACGAACTTCGTCGTCAAAAAAGTATTGGACTCCTGCCGGAATTTTCGTGAGTGATGACATTGCTTGAACCTAGCGAACATCCACCGGTGGATGCCAGTTAGCCAATACCCAATAGAAGCGAACCTCAATAGCAACCTCATTGTTGAGTCGCAACGCTTCAACTGTTGCTCGTCCAACGGGCGTCTGCCCTATGATGTGAGTCCCGGTGTCATTCCAGCAAAAATGTTCTTTCCAGATTTGTGTGCGGGGATTGAAGAGTGACACGGTTTCACCAGATAGCGGGTCGGAGTGTAATATCTGAATGCCTTTGAAACGATTACACAATGAACAAGAGAGCCATAGGTTTGATTCTTCATCGGTTCCGCCAAGCGCTAATGGAATTATGTGCTCAATTTCCAGCACAGCCATCACGTAACGTTGTGAACTCAAACAATAGCCGCAACGGTAACCTGCCGCTTTCCTAATGTGTTGGCGAATTGATGTGGGAACCTTTGTTCGACTCATGGCTGTAATGGCTCGCGCAAACCTCTCACTACCGCTTCCCGCAATGCTTGCGCTTTACGAAGCAAACCGCGCTCATAAACACGCATCAATTCATCAAGCCTGCGTTGGCCTTCGGTTTTTAATTCGCCTTCGCAATGAAGCCCCAACAATTCGCTCATCTCTTCTTGTTGATCAGCGGGGAGTTGTGACTCGGCCAGCGCCATCACTTCGCTATCAGAAAGATAGTGAACAGGCTTTTCGGCGATTGCCGACTCCAACCAATCAGATAAAACCTCTTCGAGTGGCAACTGCGTCTGTGTTGCAACGCTCGTTGCTTGTCGCACGACGTGATCCGAAACTTCAATCGTGACTTGTTCACTCATAATATTTCTTCCTCCGGCTCAGAATAATGACTTTTGTTTTGCTCTATGAAGTCGTTTAAGCTTTGGCGCCATTTGTCTGGATTGTACCAGAAGCAGCCATAACAACCGCGCTCATCATTTTTAGGAACTGAAGTTACGCACTAAAGAACTGAGCATTGAACTTGACACGGGTTTCGTCCCGTCAGGGACGGTTTGATAGTCGCCCGGCAGTTCACTGCCGGGAAAAGCAGCGAATGAGTCCGCGTCCTGTAGGGACGCTTGAATCCCTGCCAGCATAAAGCTCAAGCGTCCCTACAGGACGCGGCAGCAAGGTTTCGCCACCCGGCGATAAATCGCCGCGCTAATATCAACCGTCCCTATCGGGACGAAGAACCTGTCAAACGCTTTGTTAAGATTCACCATCGCGTAACATCAGTTAGGAATATCTGTTGGCCAACTTGCTCCGCCTTCGTAAAAGTAGTTGACACCTATAAAAATCCCTCTGATACCGGTCAACTTGCATCGCTCACAGTTACGGCTTTTCGTCAGGTTATGTTGGCGGGTCAGAAGCTGGAATTTGGCGATAATGTCATCGTCAGACATATCCGGTGGATTGATGTCTTCTGGCTTGCTTAGCCCACCTGATTTGTGGAAAGCGATGATCAACTTCTAATTCGGCAGGTTGATGCGTTCGTTGCGTAATAGCTTCTGTGTTTTTATAAACGGCCTTGACTCGTTTCTTCAGAGTTTCGGGCAAATTGGATCGAACGATGCTTTTGTTCAATGGCTCGGTTGAAACCAACCGCCGATGAACAGTTTTATCATTACAATCTGAGCAGAAGATCGTTTTGTTCGCCACTTCGTAACCATTTTGCCGAATGATTTGTATAGCTTTCGCAGGTTGGGTGCCTGGTAATTCGTGCTTGCCGCAGTGCCAACCACCATCAACCAGCAACATGAATATGCGATGAATCTTCGTTCCTTCATTGAAGGGGCTTTCTTCCATTTTTCGCTCCTTTTCGGAAAAACATCACATATTCGTGTTTGAAAATATAAAAACCACCTGCCAGAGCACGATAACGCCATATATTAGAGTTGTTGTGATGTTTGCGCTCAACAACTTAACCTGAAATTCCAGAGTCCGGCGCAGACGCCCAAAATCAGGTTGTATAAATCGAGATCGTGCATCCGCAGCCGATCCGATAAGATTCGATA